>Ga0307990_1000137_pt1 | contig 68848 bp, 43 predicted proteins | sample EllFjometagen129_FD_203168 | JGI IMG/M metagenome (GOLD analysis project Ga0307990, IMG submission 203168) | Marine microbial communities from Ellis Fjord, Antarctic Ocean - #129 | ecosystem: Environmental > Aquatic > Marine > Unclassified | place: Southern Ocean | collected 2014-10-08
CTCCTTGGTCAAATGTATCAAGCGTTTTAAATAATTCCTTTATTTGATCTTGAACCTCCATATCTTCTAATTTTGAAGCCAAAGATAACATTTTTTGAACTATCAACCATATTTTAGATTAGAGCCTCAGAAATTAATAATTTAGCCCCATAATAATTCAATAAGAAGCGGATTATGGATAATGGAAAAAAAAGAAAATAAAAAAAGTTGAATGTAAGTATGTCGTTAAGCTTATTGCAATAATTATCACATCTTATGATAAAAATGAAGAATTATTTTACACTTTTATTTATTGCCTCCATCATGATTTCCTGCGTTCAGGATGTGAATAAACAGCGAGGGGAAAAGCTACAGAAAACAATTAATCATAATGATGCGCATAGCATTCAATGTATATTTCAGTGATAGCTTAACCAAAGATAATTATGAAATATTCATTACAAACATAAATGGCGAAAATCCTGAAATTTTTGAAAATATTAAAGTAAATGATGAACAAAATTATATTTCAATATTTTAAATCTGCTTATGGGGAATTGATCCTTGGTAGTTTTAATAATCAGCTTTGCCTCGCCGACTGGCGGTATCGAAAAATGAGAACCACCATCGATAATAGAATTCAATCGGGGCTTGATGCTGATTATGAGGAAGGAGAATCCGTAGTGATTGACGAATGCAAAAAGCAACTGATGGAATATTTTGATGGAAAAAGGACAAGCTTCGAAATTCCTCTTTTGATGGTAGGTTTCGATTTCCAGAAACATGTTTGGGATGAATTGCTTAAAATTCCTTATGGTACAACCAGCACTTACCTGGGATTATCCAAAAATCTTGGCAACGAAAAGGCCTTTCGCGCTGTGGCCGCGGCCAATGGTGCCAATGCAATTTCAATAATTATTCCCTGCCACCGTGTTGTGGGTTCGAAAGGAAAGCTTGTGGGTTATGCCGGTGGACTCGCGACTAAACAAAAACTACTTAAACTCGAAGGCATCGGAAAAGATTATGGGCAACTTGATCTGTTTGAATGAACAATTGTTTTAATAAATAATAACATTAAAAATCAATCTTATGCCAACAATTATCAACTCCTGCGCATTTGTTCACATCATTCTCAGCCCGGAACTAAGTTGTCCGATGAAGGATATGGAAGCGCGTAACACAGTTTTCCAAAGTATTTCGGTAATCCTGAAACAAAGCCGCAACAAGCCCATTATTGTAAATGGGGATTTTGATCATGTTCATATTCTGTTTGAGTTAAATCCATACATCAGTTTGGGCGAAATAATTGAGAAATTAAAAACTGGTACTGAGCAAAATGCAGAAATTAGTAAGCTAATAAAAGGTTTCAAATGGCAGGAAGGTTATTTTGCTGTATCTGAGGGTTTGTCGCATGTCAGGAAAACAAAACGATACATTAAAAATCAGGCCGAGTATCACCGGCTTATTTCTTTTCGTGAGGAATACATTAATTTGCTCAAAGAAAATGGAATTGAATTTGACCCCAAAGGATTATTTGATTTTCATCAGTAAAAATTCTTTACAGTATTTGATAAACATAAATCAAAAATTCCGGGCTTAATGAAAAGCAAGCAAAATTTTAATTTCACAAAGCAACCATCGGGGATAAAAATAATCTTATAATTTATAAACCAGGGCACTTTTTTAAAATGGAAATGAGGTAAGTATGGAAAGCTCCTTTTTAATCAATATCATAACTGTTTAAGTACCTTTGAAAATAATAACACGAAGACTTTTTTCAAGATGGATCTAAATACCTTCACAACAGCTACAAAGCACGTTTTTAAAATCGTGGTGATTTTTATATTGCTCACCGGATTTTCCATTCCCTTTTATGGTGAAACAATTATCGAAAATTTTGATGACGGCGAAATTGTGCTCGAATCCTGGTCGGGCGAGGATGTTGAACCCCTGGGTTGGGAGTTGAGCTCGGGGGTAACTTACCAGAATTCCCCTTATGCGCTTAGGCTGTTTGGAAATACCTGGAAGCTTCAACAAATTGAGCCTGTGCAAGTCGATTCTGCTGATGTATGGCAAGTCGCGGCCTTGATTGATTCGCAGGCCGAAATTCAGGGATTTGGTGTTTCCGATGGTGACAATGTACTTTATTATGCCTTTGCAGGATCGCAGGAAGTTGATCCTGAAATATGGATTCCTGTTTACCAGGGATGCTTTACCGAAGGACAGTGGAATAATTACCAGCTTCCCATTGCCGACGACTGGTTGGCAAGATTCGGGTACTTGCCGCAAATATCTCAATTAGTATATGTAAACGACAAGGACAACACTTCGCAAGGGGTAATTTTTTTCGATCAAATTGTGAATATTAGTGATGATCTGCCCATTGCACCAAAGGTTTCGATTGGTTACGAAAAAAATGCTCAAAGTAGCGGTAAAGATATTCAGGTGCAGTTTAGGTGTGAGATTATCGACCCCGATAGTGATGTTCATGAATTTTTCTGGGATTTTGGAGATGGAACCAAAAGCAACGATCAGGATCCCATTCATACATTTTCTGTAAACGATGATCATCCTTACACTGTATTCCTTCAGGTGGTTGATGAGAGCGATCAATGGGGATGGGCAAGTTGCAAAATTAATGTTGACCCGGGCATAAGTTCCTTTCCGGTAAAGTTGAATTTTGTTGGCGATATAATGATGGCCCGTAAGTATGAATATGCCGGGGGAATTATCCCCACGCAAGGCGTTGAGGCTATTTTTGAACCCACCAGACCCTGGCTTGGTGATGCTGCCGACATTACCATAGCCAACCTTGAATGTGTACTCACAACCCATTGGGAGCATCACCCCACAAAATCGATCTATTTTAAAGGCTCACCCCAAAATGTAGCCGGCCTGGTTTACGCGGGTATCGACCTCGTTACCCTGGCAAACAACCACATCCTCGATTATATGCTTCCGGGAATGCAGGAAACCCAATCCTTATTAGAACAAAACAATATTATTCATTCCGGTGCAGGAGCCGGCTCAAACGAGGCCTACCGCCCGGCTTTTTATTCTCATTCGGGATTGAATTTTGCCTTTCTCGCCTCCAGCAATCGCACCGGGCAGTACAATAATTATCAGCCTTTTCTTAATGCAGGATACAATAAAGAAGGCTTTGGTAACCTGGAACATTATTACATCAAAAAACAAATCAACGAAGTAAAAGGTATTTCTGATTTGGTAATCATGGAGTGGCATGCAGGCATAGAATATTCTACGAATCCCGGCATTGGTGATGATGATAAAATTCCTTTTGCAGATGATATTGGCGAGGATGAAAATTATTCGCCCCTGGCCAATTCCCCTTCCCGCGCTGACATCGAAATCCGGCATTTTGCCATCGACAATGGCGCTGACCTTGTTATCTGCCACCATCCACACATCATGCAGGCCGTGGAATTATATCATGGTAAACTGATCGCACATTCCCTCGGCGATTTTGCCTTCGACCTCGATTATCCCGAAACTTTCACATCATTTATCTTAAATGTGGAAGCGGACGAAACAGGGTTTTCCAAGTTTACACTCACACCAATTTATATCGACGATTACATACCCCGCCGTGCTGAAGGTGAATTGGGGCTTTACATTTTGGATGACCTGGCCGAAAGCTCCAAAGTTTTAAATACCTATCTTGAAGTTGATCGCGAAAGTGTAACTGCCGAAGTTATGATGGATACCCTCAACATGAACACCGCCGAGACGGATTATGATGCTGAATTTGTTTTAAATGAAGAAAACGGCAGTTGGCAGTCAGCGCCTTATCCTATCAAAAATGCCGGTAGTATATCATCAATAAATTACATTAAACCAGATGCAGATTATCAATTCCGACTTGGAAGCGAAAAAATCTGGTTTGGCAATATGGAAGATGAGGGCTGCTCGCTCTGGAATCTGAACAGTGCTGACGAAACCTTTTGCGATACTGCTGCTTTTGTTGGGCAAAGATCAATACAGCATCAGCGCGATGAAAATTCACCCTACAACATTGTTACAAATTTTGAAAAACGGATTGTTTGTTTCTCCGATACCCTGAAATTTTCGTTGTGTGGATATATCAAAACTTTAAATGGGGCAGACGTTACCATCGAAGTTCGTTATTTTGAAGACCGCACCGGAGGAACACCCATCGGACAGGAAAACATTGATACCTTGATTAATGGCGATAGTCCCTGGACTTTCTACCATAAAAATCTTACCCTCCCCGCTGGAACGGAATTTTTCGACATTCGCCTCAATAGCGGTCACCCTGAATCGGGAGTCGCGCTTTCGTGGTTCGATAATGTGAGCCTGGTTTGTTGGGATAACTGGGGTGAGTACGAAATTGAGGAATCCATTCCAGTACCCAACGATTACTATTTTCTGCAATTAAACTCATCGCAAAATGTGGATGAGGTAGAATTAAATTATTCTGAATCTGTTTTTGAACAGCTCTATGTTGGTGTAGAAAAATATGAAATTTCAAACAATTCTGAAATCATTTTAGAGCAGAATTTTCCCAATCCGTTTAATCCTTTATCGGGGCCAACCAAAATTTCGTTTCGCTTAAATGAATCTTCCAAAATAAAACTTTCAATTTATGATATGCAGGGACGACTTATCCGAATCTTGGCTGATGATACTTTTTTAGCCGGAAATCATGATTTATTTTGGGATGGTAAAAAAAGTGGCCGCTTTGTAAATTCAGGTGTGTATTTTTACAGGCTTGAAACTGAAAATACCAGGATTACTAAGAAATGCATCGTATTCAATTTGTAAGGTTTTTAAAATCTATTATCATTTTCCTGTCGCTGTTTTGCTTGTCAGCAAATTCACTTGCACAAGTTTCCGGTCAAATTATTATAAATGATGATATTCAACTTGTTCATTTAAAGGATTCAATATTTATGCATGTATCCTGGACAAGTGGCTCAAATTTCGGAAGATTTCCGTCCAACGGAATGTTAATCATTAAAAACGGAGAGGCCATTATGATTGATACGCCAATGGATAATCAACTTACTATGCAGCTGGTAAGTTTTATCGAAGATTCGATGCATGTAGAGGTAAAGAAACTCATCATCGGGCATTTTCATGATGATTGTCTTGGAGGATTGGAATACATTCAAAGCAAAAATATCCCTTCCCTGGCCAATTGGATGACCATCGAAAAATGCAAGGAACTTGACCTTCCTATTCCCACCGATTCTTTTCGCGATTCACTCATCTTTAACTTTAATGGCTTGACGATTGATTGCCGGTATTTGGGGGGAGGTCATACAGCGGATAATATCACGGTGTATTTGTCTGATGAGAAAATACTTTTTGGCGGATGCTTGATAAGATCTATGGAAGCTCAAAACTTGGGAAATCTAACCGATACTCAGGTAGATCAATGGGCGGCAACTGTTACCGTTTTAATAGGTAAATATCCAGAAGTAGAAATTGTTGTTCCCGGACACGGAAATTCAGGAAGTCCTGAAATGCTCACCCACACAATTGATTTGGTAAACAACTATTTAAATAATAATAAATGAAATTTCCAGCTATGAGGGCGGGCAGACTTAGATAATTATTAACACCCACGTTTGCCCCGATCATTCGGGGGGCATGAATGTCCGAAGGACTCCTATGGAGAAACATCATTAAATTTCATCCGTGCATCTCCCGAAAAATCGGGACAGGCTGTGGCAATTTTTTATACAGATGAAAAAAATAATTTTACTTTTTGTTGTAATTGCTTTTGCACTTTCGTGCAGGAATATGGGAAACCAAAATGGTAACTCAGAGGCCGATGCACTGGCTCAGCAGGTAAAAGATGAAACACTGCGATCGTGGAAAGCCTATAAACAATATGCCTGGGGGCACGATGCACTGGCTCCGCTCACCAAAAGTTTCAGCGACTGGTATGCCGAACCTTTGTACATTTCTCCTATTGATGCATACAGCACGCTCCACCTGATGGGCTTTGCTGACGAAGCCAAGGAAATTGAAAGTTACGTGGTCGATTCACTGAATTTTGATAAGGATATTGATGCAAAAATATTTGGCTGAGGATTATGATGGGAAGCTGTGGTATGGCAGGTCGGATATGGAAACGGGCGAACGTGTGAGTTCGGTGATAACCTTGTATGATGCCTTTTTTCCGGCCATCCTCACTTTATCGGGCCACCTTGAGCGGGCCGAAAAGTTGCAGGCTACATGGGCTTGGTTATGGAATAAATATGGTTTGGAACCCATGGTTTATGATTATAAAAAAGGTGTGCCCAACTATCCTGCTTATGATCTTAATCCTTAAATTATCGAATCGGCATATTATCTTTTTAATGCAACTTCCGATACAGTTTATTTCGATATGAATAAAAAGTTTTGGGAGGATATCCTGAAATACTGCCGTACAGATATAGCCTTTACTTCCGTAGAAAATGTTGAAACCAAAGCACAGAAAAATTACATGCCTACCTTCTTTTTTGCTGAAACCTTAAAATATTTTTACCTCACCTTTTCGCATCATCAAAATACTTTTAGTTTCGATGATTATATTTTCAACACTGAAGCACATCAGTTTCGGAGAGATCATTTTGATAAGGAAATTGCGAAACAAAGGTTAGGGATTCATAAATAATAGTAATTATTTTGGTGGTAATATTGAATCCCAAATCATCATGACCCCATCCTGCCGAGCTTTGCTCGTGCATGCACGAGACTTCGTCTCGGCACCGACCCCTTCTCCGCCAGCTGGCGGAAAGGGAGACCAGCCGCACTAGCCACAGCAGCGGCCAGAGTGCAGGAATCCTCTCCGCCAGCTGGCGGAGGAGTTAGAGGGGGTCTATGGTAGTAACCATTTCACTCAGAGTTTAATAAAACAGCTAAACAGTTACAATAATATATCAATATGGAAAATCAAAAATCAGCTATGCTGGGATTAAGAACTGTACTTTATAAGGTTCCAAATCTTGATGAAAGGAAAAAATGGTATGCCCTTGCTTTTGGTATCGGGCCTTATTTTGACGAGCCTTTTTATGTGGGTGGCGAATTGATGACCGGATCAGTTAAAGACCCCTGGGGAAATATTATTGGGTTGATCTACAATCCTGAGTTTAAATTGCCTGAATAATTTAATTGATGTGTTCAACATCCGGCGATTGCTTTTAAAACATTAATTTTGGCGGCTAAAATCAAACAATTGTGCAAAACTTTTTAAACGAGCTTAACGAAGTTCAACAGCAGGCTGTTACAAAATTCGAAGGTCCGGCCATGGTGATTGCCGGTGCCGGTTCAGGGAAAACCCGCGTGCTGACATATCGTGTGGCCCACATGCTTCAGCAGGGCATCGACCCTTTCAATATTCTGGCGCTTACCTTTACAAACAAAGCCGCCCGGGAAATGAATAATCGTATCCTGAACCTGGTGGGTTCGACCGAAGCCAAAAGCGTGTGGATGGGAACTTTCCACTCCATTTTTGCCCGTGTGCTGCGTGTTGACGGGCATTTGCTGGGCTACCCATCTAATTATACCATTTACGATACCGACGACTCCAAAAGTTTGATCAGGGCCATCGTAAAAGAACTTGCCCTCGAACCTAAAGTTTATCCCCCCGGGCATGTGTTAGGCAGGATATCTTCCGCCAAAACCAACCTCATATCTGCCCAGAATTACAACAGCGATGTTGAACTAACCAATCACGACAAGGCTTCCGGAAAAGCTTTTATAGGAAATATTTATTCGATTTACTCGGCAAGATGCAAAAAATCCAACGCCATGGATTTTGACGATTTGTTGTTTAATATGAACATTCTTTTACAGAATTTTCCGGAAGTGTTGCTCAAGTATCAAAAAAAATTCAGGTATATCCTTGTGGATGAGTACCAGGATACCAACTATGCCCAGTACCTTATTGTGAAAGCCCTGGCAGCACGCAACGAAAATATTTGTGTGGTGGGTGATGATGCCCAGAGTATTTATGCCTTTAGGGGAGCAAATATTCAGAATATCCTGAACTTTAAAAATGACTATCCTGATTTTAAAACCTACAAGCTTGAGCAAAATTACCGATCTACACAGAATATTGTAAATGCCGCCAACAGTGTGATTGCCCATAACAAGGAACAGATATTTAAGAAAGTCTGGACACAAAATGAGGAGGGCAACCTGCTTAAACTTTTCCGTGCAACCACCGATACCGAAGAAGGGAATTTGGTGGCCAATGCCATTTTTGAAACCAAAATGAATAACCAGCTTCCCGACAGTGATTTCGCTATTCTTTATCGTACCAACGCCCAATCGCGTTCGATGGAGGAAGCCTTGAGGAAGCTAAATATTCCATATCGCATTTATGGCGGCCTTTCATTTTATCACCGGAAGGAAATCAAGGATTTAATTGCGTATTTCAGGGTGGTGGTGAATCCTGCCGATGAAGAGGCACTGAAAAGGATTATCAATTATCCTGCGCGGGGTATTGGTTCAACCACCATCGACAGGGTTACGATTGCTGCCGATAAGTTAGGCAAAACCAATTGGCAAATGTTGGAGGAGCTGCGAAATTATGACCTGAAAATTAACCAGGGTATTCTCACGAAGATCGATAATTTTGTGATACTGCTCAAGAGGTTTATGGTTCAGGTTAAAACAAGCAATGCTTTTGAAATTGCCAAAGACATTGCCCAGGCAAGTGGCATAATCCGTAATCTTGACGAAGATAAAACCCCCGAAGGGATTAGTCGTGCCGAAAATATTGAGGAGCTTTTAAACGGGATCAGGGAATATTCGGAAGCGGAGCCCGAAGCTGGTACTGATGAAGGGAATTCTATCCGCTCACTTGATCTGTATCTTCAAAATGTTTCGCTACTAACTGATGCTGATAAGGATGATGGTGACCCCAACAAGGTTTCGCTAATGACCATCCATGCTGCAAAAGGTCTGGAGTTTCCGTACGTTTTTGTTGTTGGCCTGGAGGAAAACCTCTTTCCTTCAATCATGTCGCTCAATTCGCGTTCTGATCTCGAAGAAGAGAGGCGCTTGTTTTATGTCGCGATAACCCGCGCCGAAAAACAAGCAACCCTGTCGTATGCCGAAAATCGCTACAAATGGGGCAACTTCACCACCTGCGAACCCAGTAGGTTTATCGAGGAGATCAGCGAAAAATTTATTGAATATCCCCGAAAAGTTATTCATAAAACTGGGAATCAGCTTCGTTTTAAAATAGATGACCCAGGTTCAAGTGTTAAAAAATCCCCTAAATTCAGCCAGGGAAATTTAAAGAAAATTGCCGACTCAAGGGTAGGGGAGAAGGGCAGTGAAGGGGATAGCCGGTTTTCGGCATCTCCGTCCAACGAAATCCAGTCGGGCATGCAAGTAGAACATCAGCGCTTTGGCAAAGGAAAAGTGTTGAATATCGAAGGTGCCGGAGCAAGCAGAAAAGCAACGGTATTTTTTCCGGTTGTAGGCCAAAAACAATTGTTGCTCAACTATGCTAAACTTAAAATTGTAGAGGAATAGTCTCCAATCAAATATTAGTTTGTCATTTTTTAAAATAAGGCTGAAAGCCTTCCACAACTAAAGCAGGGGCAACGCTCCTGTTTTGCATGAATCACAGGATCAAACTCAGGCTGATGGTCTGTCCGAAGTACTCCTACGGAGATACATTTTTTTGTACCAGGCTTTCAGCCTGGAAATCCATCTTGTACCAAGCTATTCTTTGATGTTACAGGCTTTCAGCCTGCAATTCAGATTTACGAATTGTGGACTGATGATTAAATATTTATATCAAGAAAAAACTATAAAAATGGGATTATTTATACCATAATTATAAAATACCAACTTAATTATTTTTCAGATAATCCTCCTCCAGATCACTCCAATCGGGAATGAAGTTGTAATGCCACTTGTCGATTATTTCACCATCCTTAATTAAAATCAAACCGGGATTCGATCTTATCATGGTTTTCAAAGCGATGTCGTCGGCATTAAAAAACAACATGTCAAAGGTTAAATTTTCCCTTTCCAGAAAGTATTGGATTTTATCCGGTAATGTTGCTGTAAGTACGATGAATGAATATGCGTTTTCATCGGCTTGTTTATAAAGTTGCTCAATTTTTTTAAATGATTCCGGGTTGGTGGAGGCCAAATCCCAGGCAACTACAAAAAATTGATAATCCGGATTTTTTAAATAATCGTTGGTAACATCATGCCCACCAAAATCGATAATTGCTAAATCCATACCGGGAATCCTGTTGGGGTCTTCCACGCGCTGGTGTACAAATTCCCATTTATTAACCCAATCAGGATCATCAAAAGGATAATCCGGCGACAAGTACTCTTTAGTTTTGCCTGTTTGATTATTTTTAAAAGTAAGGTAGTACTTTACAGGCTGTGGATTTTCTGCGAATAAACGGTTTCCAACTTTCCACGATCTGAAATCAATCATGGGTAGGTTGATGTAGTTCAGGTATTGAAATCCGATGAAAAATGCGATCAGGGCAAAGCCAAGCGTCCATTCGGTCGAATTCCTGTAACTCATCGTAAGTTTATCGCGATTTAAAAATATGATTAAAACCAGTGCATTTATGACGAGGTTTTTATAAAATGTTTGCCAATTGCTCATAATCAAGACATCGCCAAAGCATCCACAATCAGGAACCGGGTTGTTAAACGCATCGTTGAGGGTGATGAAAGTGAAGAATACCATCATAAGCAACACTAACCATGCGGTGAGTTTTGGTTTAACATTGAGCACAAGTAAACCCCCAAGGACGAGCTCTGCTGCATTCAATACAAACGAAAAGAATACGGCTGATGGCATCATCCAGTCCAGCCCAAAAGCTATAAAATAATCCTCAACGCGGTAGGTTGTTCCCAGGGGATCAACGCCTTTTACAAATCCTGAAAATAAAAAAAGCAAGCCAAGCAGATACCTGCTCACGGTAATCATGGCCGGAGAAAAAAGTGTCCTGAACCGAATGATAACGAAGAGTTCAAAAATGAGGAAAAGCAGAAAGGGTATGCTGAAATTTTGAAAATACAGAATTAGCCAGACTGAAAAAAGAGTAACTATAATGATGGCCCAGCCGGTGATTGTTTTTAAAATGTAAGGTTTCATTTGTGATGGGAGAGGTTTGAGGTTAGACATTAGATGTTAGATGTTAGAAATTAGATGTTAGATGTTAGATGTTAGAAATTAGATATTAGATATTAGATATTAGAAAATAGAAATTAGAAAATAGATGTTAGATGTTAGATATTAGAAAATAGATATTAGAAATTAGATGTTAGAAATTAGATGTTAGAAAATAGATGTTAGATGTTAGATGTTAGATGTTAGATGTTAGATGTTAGATGTTAGATGTTAGATGTTAGATGTTAGATGTTAGATGTTAGATGTTAGATGTTAGATGTTAGATGTTAGATGTTAGATGTTAGATGTTAGATATTGGATGTTAGATGTTTGAAGTTAGAAATTAGAAATTAGATATTAGATGTTAGATGTTAGAAAATAGATGTTAGATGTTAGATGTTAGATGTTAGATGTTAGATGTTAGATGTTAGATGTTAGATGTTAGATGTTAGATGTTAGAAAATAGATGTTAGATGTTTGAAATTAGATGTTAGATGTTTGAAGTTAGATGTTAGAAAATAGATGTTAGAAATTAGATGTTAGAAAATAGATGTTAGAAATTAGAAAATAGATATTAGAAAATAGATATTAGAAATTAGATGATAGAAATTAGATGATAGAAAATAGATGTTAGAAAATAGATGTTAGATGTTAGATGTTTGAAGTTAGATGTTAGACATTAGATGTTAGATGTTAGATGTTAGATGTTAGACATTAGATGTTAGATGTTAGATGTTAGATGTTAGATGTTAGAAATTAGATGTTAGATGTTAGATGTTAGAAATTAGATGTTAGATGTTAGATGTTAGAAATTAGATGTTAGATGTTAGATGTTAGAAAATAGATGTTAGATGTTAGATGTTAGATGTTAGATGTTAGATGTTAGATGTTAGATGTTAGATGTTAGATGTTAGATGTTAGATGTTAGATGTTAGATGTTAGATGTTAGAAAATAGATGTTAGATGTTAGATGTTAGATGTTAGATGTTGGAGAATATTTAGTGCTTGTCCATAAAGTCAGCTCTTTTCTGATTTTGCCTGCGCGACCCCTTAATCCCCGCCAGCTGGCGGGGAATCCCCTCTGCCCGTGCGTTGGGTGGTTCTTCCGCCAACTGGCGGAGAGTTAGAGGGGTGGGTGGTGGATGGCAAGTTTATAGACAGACAATATTTAGTTTCTGATTCTTCGAACTTGATTAAGGCAAAAAGGGCATAGTTTAAAATGTCCTGATAATTGGCATCAAGGCCTTCCGAAATGATGGTTTTGCCTTTATTATCTTCAATTTGCTTTATGCGAAGGAGCTTCATCAGGATAATGTCGGTGTAGGATGAAATCCGCATATTGCGCCAGGCTTCATCATAATCGTGGTTTTTGTTTTGCATCAGAGCCATCGAAGCGTAAACATGCTTGTTGTAAAGTTCAAGTGCTTCATCGGGTTTTAGTTCAAGGTTCGACTGGTTGCCCAATTCCAATTGAATAAGCGCCATTACAGCATAATTTACAATACCTGCAAATTCGTCCTTTGCGCCTTCATCCACTTTAATTTCTGCTTTTTCTTCAATGCTTCTAATGCGGTTGGCCTTGATGTAAATTTGATCGGTGAGCGAGCTTGTGCGCAATATCCTCCAAGCACTGCCATAATCTATCATTTTTTTTTCAAAGATATTCCTACACAAGGTTATGGCAGATTCAAACTGGTCATTTGTTTTTTTCATTCTAGATATTGATCAAAAGTTGAAAATGTATTTCTTTTCTTTTTTGTTCTTTTTTTTTTCTTTTTTCTCTTGATCGATGCCTTCCTCAAGTATTTCAATTTCTTCGTCTTCCTGCTCGCCGGTAAGTTCATTTAATCCCTCCTGTGCCTCCTCCAGGCTTTTTTGAGCCAGTTTCATTTTTTTCTTTCCCAGCTTTTGCTTCTCTTTGCTTTTGGAAAAATTACTTTTTCCTTTCTCATATTTTTTTTCTGCTGCCTTAAGTTTAGCATCTGCCGCTCTTACTTCATCCCTGTTTTTAGTATCCAGTTCACGCAATTGTTGCCTTACCTGGTCACGTTCAGTGCGATCATCGGTATTCATTTCACGATTAAGACCTTTCTTTTTTGTTTCATAGTTTTTAACTAAAGCTGATTTTTCTTCTTTTGCTGTTTTAAGTTCAACCTTGGCTTCACGCATCATGGTTTCGCCACTTGTTTTTAAACTGTCAGCTTCGTTGAGGTAGGATTGTGCTCGTGCTAAAGATGTTTCAGCCCGGGCAACTTTATCATTGGCTCGTTGAAGTGCCTGTTCTTCACGGCTTAACTCTTTTTCTTCGGTTTGTTGCGCCTGCAAATTAAAGCCGGCAAAAAACAAAAATCCGGTAATTAGTAGAATGAAATTTTTATTTGTCATAATATTGAATTTGAAATTTCTAATAAATGATCGCCAAATATAAAATGGATTAATTTCGTGGCATGTTAACGAAACGTAAATATTTTACTCCACAAAAGTAATGAAATGCCGTTATCTGATCTAAAATGGACAATTAAATCGCTTAATCTCTCTCAGCCAAAGGTGATGGGGATTTTAAACCTTACCCCTGATTCTTTTTTTGACGGGGGAAAATATAATGCCATCGATTTGGCTTTGCAGCAATTTGAGGACATGGTAAGGCAAGGCGCAGCAATTATTGATATTGGCGCATTTTCCACAAGGCCTTTTGCCCAGGCAGTTGATGAAAATGAGGAGTGGAACAGACTTAAAATTGTTTTACCATTGGTAAGAAAAACCTGTCCTGATACCCTGATTTCCCTTGATACTTATCGCAGTAAAATTGCCGAAAAGGCTATTGATGCTGGTGTGGATATGATTAATGATATTTCAGGAGGCGTTTATGATGATAAGATGCTTGATATTATTGCAAAATGCAAGATTCCATTTATTATGATGCATATTAAAGGAAATCCTCAAACCATGCAGCAGAACCCGGTTTACGAAAATGTAGTGGATAAGGTGGGTAAATTCCTGAAAGGCCAGATAAACAAACTTGCGAAATATGGTATTAACGAAAACATTATTCTTGATCCGGGATTTGGATTTGGTAAAACAGTTGACCATAATTACCAATTGCTTGGCGGACTTCAAAAACTTAAAAACCTTGGTTATCCCGTTTTAGCCGGTCTGTCGCGCAAATCGATGATTAATAAAGTGATTGGCACGAAGCCTGAAGAAGCGCTGAATGGAACAAGCGCTTTAAATATGCTGGCGCTGATTAACGGCGTTGATATTTTGCGTGTCCACGATGTGAAGGAAGCCGTAGAAGTTGTAAAATTGTATGAGAAGTATCGTGAAAATAATCCTGTGTAAGTTTTTTAACGTTTCTAAATCCGACCCCGAAAGCTTTCAATCATTTTATTAGCATTGTAAATTAGAGTTAATAGCAAATTTAATTTCGCCACTTTTTACTTTCATTCAGTGTTTTGAGTTTTGGCTGAGAGGAGTCCTTTTTCGTTGGATTTGGGTCTGTATGCTTTAGCGAAGTGCTTCGCTTTTTTTCCTCTCCCCCTGCCCTCCCGATTTTCGGGACAGGCTCTCTCCTAATGGAGAGGGGAGTCCTCTCTAATGGGATTTGTATCTGTATGCTTTAGTCGAAGCGCTTTACTTTTTCATTTCCTCCAAGTCCCATGAGATCAGGCACCCTTCCCCAATTGGGGAAGGGACGGGGATGGGGTCATGATGATTTGGTATTCAGTTCCACCAGCTAAATAATTACCTTTAATAACTAAATTAAAGAGCCTTAATAAATTCGCTGAAAGCTTTCGGGGTCGGACGATAGAAAGTTCCTTTCCCGACATTCCATCGTCCGCCTTTTTGTGGATATGGAATCGTCAAGTTATTCTCTAAAGTTTTTTAACGTTTCTATGTCCTTCTTTGATGGCTCATAGAAAGTTCAGATATACTCATCAAAAAGATGTAGTAATTCACAGGGGCCAAACTGTAGATATTATTAACTATTTTTGGCGGCAAATCAAAACTTTTAAATGCTCAATTTTATCATAACAAACTTTATCACCCTCCGGCTAACCGATGTTATTGACGTTTTGTTGGTTGCTTTCTTGTTGTACGAACTTTATAACTTATTGAAAGGAACGGCTGCCATCAATATTTTTGCAGGTATCATCGCGATTTTTGGGGTGTGGAGGCTGGTTAACTTACTAAGGATGGAATTGCTGAGCGAAATTTTAGGGGCATTTATTTCGGTGGGTTTCATTGCATTAATTGTAGTTTTTCAGCCCGAAATCCGACAGTTCCTATTATTGATTGGTACACCAAGATTTATGGCCAAGGTTAAGGAACGTGTTTGGTTTTTAAATTTAAATATAGGAAAGATTATCAACCTTGACGTGGACAATATAATTACTGCCTGTCGTAAGATGTCGGCCAATAAAACCGGAGCATTAATTATTATTGCCAAAACAAACGAGCTACGACAATATGTTGAATCGGGGCAGGTAATTGATGCCCAGATTTCGGATGAACTATTGATGAATATATTTTTCAAAAACAGCCCGCTTCATGATGGGGCCGTGATTATTTTGAACAATAAAATAAAATCAGCCCGCTGCATTTTGCCGGTTTCGAGTAATAAAAAGATTTCGGTAGCGCTGGGTTTACGTCATCGTGCTGCGGTAGGAGTAACCGAAAGGACTGATGCTATTGCCGTGGTGGTTTCGGAGGAAACGGGTGAAGTGGCCTACGTTAAAAAGGGCGTAATCATTCAAAATGCCAACCTCTCGCAGGTAAAGAATTTCCTGGATAAAGAGTTTAATTAGGGCTGGTCTTTAAAGTCCATTATTTCTATCGGAGGCCAAAGAATCTCCCGCAGATTTCGCTGACCTGCCTTGCCGACAAGGCTGGTTTATGCTGATTTTTTTCTGCGAAAATCTGCGTTATCTGCGGGAAACATTACTAAAAAGACAAACCCTAAATAATTATTCCTCTTTATTTGTTTCAGCATTTCCCTGCTGGAAAATTTCAATCAACTCTTCGGGCGATTTGCCCAAATATTTTAACGAAACTTCGGCATCATCAGCAAACTCATTATCGGGGTATTTTTGAAGGAATTCTTCGTAAATCGCTTTTGCTTTGTCGAGCCTGCCGAGGTTGTTTTCGTAAACGTATCCTTTCAGGAATAATGCCTCCGGTATTTTGCCATAGTCAGTAAATTCGTTGATTATCCTGTCGTAAAGCATAATGGCCTTGTTAGATCGGTTGGTGTTCATGGCCACATCGCCGGCTTTAAATAAATAGTCGGGAGCAAGTGAATCGCCGGGGAAATTGTTGGCGAAATTTTCGTAGGTCTCAATTAATTCATCCACAAAATTGGCATCAAGCAAACCTGATTCAGAAAAAGTTTTTGCTTCAACGCTTTTTATTTGCTTCAATTCTTTTTCCCTGGCTGAGCCACAGGATGCCAATATAGCAATCACTAAAATTAAAACTGAGTAATTAATTGTCTTTTTCATATTATGCCATTTTTTTAAATTTTTTCTGAATCGGAAATATCATTCTGTAGCTTGTATCAACTTTGCCTTTCGAAATGTCCTGTAATTTTCGCCGGATGAGCGTTTTGCGTAACGGGCTAATTTTATCGGTAAACAGAATCCCCTCAAGGTGATCGTATTCGTGCTGGATAACTCTTGCTGCAAAGCCTGGGTATTTCTCTTCTTTAAGCTCCCAGTTTTCATCGAAATATTCAATGGTAACCTCGTCCGGTCGGCTAACGTCTTCCCTTATGTTGGGAATACTGAGGCAACCCTCATCCATCGAAGCATTTTTCCCCGATACTTCAAGGATGTATGGATTAATAAATACTTTTTTAAAATCGGCCAATTCCGGCATTTTGTCGGCGTAGGGAGTTCCGTCAATAATAAAGAGCCGGATAGACCGGTTTACCTGTGGGGCAGCCAGCCCAATACCATCCGATGAATACATGGTTTCGAACATATCCTTGATAAACTGATCAAGGTCAGGATAATCTTTGTCGATTTCTTCAGCCACCTTTCGTAAAATAGGAAGCCCATAAGCTGTTACCGGTAACATCATAATTCTAATATTTTTCTATCTTTTTACGTTGAACGCTCTAATAAATTGTTGACAAAACCACATACTTACAATTTTGTTTTCATCGAGAGCATATACGACTGCAACATAATGGTCGCGCTTACCTTGTCAACCAGGCTTTTGTCCTGTCGGTCTTTCTTTTTTAAACCTGCTTCAAGTATGGTTTTTTGAGCCATCATCGAAGTAAATCTTTCGTCAACTCTTTCAACAGGAATAGCAGGGAACAGTTTTTTTAACTTTTTAACAAAGGGTTCCGTAAATCTTTGTGCATCCGAAGCGGTGTTGTTCATCTGGCGAGGTTCGCCAACCACAAATAAATCCACGTTTTCCTGCCTGGTGTATTGATCGAGAAACGAGAAAATATCTTTACTATGAACGGTTTGTAAGCCGGTGGCAATAATCCGTAATTCGTCGCTTACTGCAAGCCCAACTCTTTTTTGTCCGTAATCAATGGCTACAATTCGTCCCATGTTGTTGATTGTTATTTTGAGTGCAAAATTATAAAGAAATTACTAAGTGAACATATTTTCTATAATTTTGGCCAAATCAAAAATCAAACCCCAATGGACGAGGTAAAAAATATTATTGAACAAGCCTGGGAAGACCGCGGTAAACTCGATGAGAAACATACAATTGAAGCTATCGAATACGTAATTTCCCAACTTGATAATGGAAGCCTTAGGGCAGCCGAACCCATAGATGGGCAGTGGCGCGTGAATGCCTGGGTGAAAAAAGCTGTAATTCTTTATTTTCCCATCAGTAAAATGGAAACATCTTATGCAGGTGTGTTGGAGTTTTATGATAAAATGAAATTGAAAAGTAATTATCAGGAACTGGGAATTCGTGTTGTGCCCCACGCCGTTTCACGCTATGGCGCCTACATTGCCCGTGGTGTGGTGATGATGCCTTCATACATAAATATTGGCGCTTATGTTGACAGCGGAACAATGATCGATACCTGGGCAACTGTAGGCTCATGCGCTCAAATTGGCAAAAATGTTCACCTAAGCGGTGGGGTAGGTATTGGCGGAGTACTTGAACCGGTTCAGGCAAACCCTGTAATTATCGGGGATGATTGTTTTATTGGTTCACGCTGCATTGTGGTAGAAGGAGTAAGAATTGAAAATCAAGCGGTGTTGGGTGCAAATGTTGTATTGACCAATTCAACCAAAATTATTGATGTTACCGGCGAAAAACCTGTTGAAATGCGGGGTGTTGTACCTGAGCGTTCGGTTGTTATTCCGGGAACGGTAACAAAAAAATTTCCTGCCGGAGATTTTCAGGTGCCCTGCGCACTGATTATTGGTAAGCGAAAGGCTTCGACCGACATGAAAACATCGCTGAACAATGCGCTGCGCGAATTTGAAGTTGCCGTGTAAAATGAATTTATAAATCAGAAAGTGAAAAAGGATATAAAAAAAATACTGATCATTCAAACTGCATCCATCGGCGATGTGGTATTGGCCACACCACTTATCGGAAAGTTGGCAAAGTTTTATCCGGAAAGTGAAATTGACTTTTTGGTGAAGAAAGGAATTGACCCCATTTTATTCAACAATCCAAATCTTCATAAAATATTGGTTTGGGACAAATCATCGGAAAAGTATAAAAATCTGCGCCTTTTATTAATCCATATCCGAAGTAAGCAATATGATGTTGTTGTAAACCTGCAGCGTTTTTTTTCAAGCGGATTATTAACTCTATTCTCAGGCGCAACACTCAGGCTGGGTTTTGATAAAAACCCTTTGTCGGTATTTTACTCAAAGCGGATAAAGCATAAGATTTCAGCAGCACTCCCCATTAGCAAACATGAAGTTGAACGAAACCTGGAAGTTATTCAATCCATCACTGATGGTTCGGTTGATTTTCCACTAAAACTATTTCCCTCAAAGGCAGATTATGCTAAGGTTTCACAATTTAAAACCCGGAAATATATCTGCATTGCACCCACGTCTCTGTGGTTTACAAAACAATTTCCACCAGAAAAATGGGTAGAATTTATTAAAGAATTGGATGGGGATTTAGCGATTTACTTTTTGGGGGCTAAAAATGACCACGGTATTTGTAACAAGATAATTGAAGATTCCGGCCATAAAAATTCGTTGAACCTTTGCGGAAAACTCACTTTTCTGGAATCGGCCGCATTGATGAAGGATGCCCGGATGAATTTTGTAAACGATTCTGCTCCTCAGCATTTTGCCTCTGCCATGAATGCACCGCTCACTTCAATTTTTTGCTCTACTGTGCCCTCTTTTGGTTTCGGGCCTTTGTCGAGCAACTCATTTATTATCGAAACCCGCGAGGTGTTGGATTGCAGGCCATGCGGATTGCATGGTTTTAATGCATGCCCCAAAAAACATTTTAAATGTGCCCTTACCATCGATAAACAAAGATTAATTGAGCGTATAAAATAAATTGTAAGTATTTTTGTGCTTGTAAATATCCAATTCAAAATCAATGCAGGCCGAAATAAAAAAAACAGTTGAAGTATTAAAAAAAGGTGGAATAATTCTCTATCCTACTGATACATTATGGGGTATTGGCTGCGATGCCGGCAATCAAAAGGCTGTTGACAGGATTTATAAAATCAAGAAACGTATTGAGGAGAAGAGTTTAATCATCCTTGTTGCCACACCGGATCGCATTAATAATTATGTTAAAAATACTGATCTCTTTGCATTGGAGCTTGTGGATTGTTATGACAAAGCGCTTACGGTAATATACCCCGCCGCAATAAATTTAGCCAAAGGTGTAGCTGCCGCAGATAAAACCATTGGAATAAGAGTGGTAAAGGATGAGTTTTGTAAAATGATTATCGAAGGTCTCGGGAAAGCCATTGTATCTACATCGGCCAATATCTCGGGATTTCCCCCACCCATCCATTTTCATCAAATCACCAATGAAATTAAAAATAGTGTAGATTATGTTGTAAACCTGCACCGTGATCGCATCCGTGATATTAAACCCTCCCGCATTATTCGCATCAAAGCCAAAGGCGATTTTGAGGTTGTAAGGCCTTAATTTTTCCAAACAATTTTCTGCTCACGATTGAAGTCAGGGTTTCACTTTAAGTCAAGCCCCGACTAAGGTTTTGAGTCAAGGCATGACTTGAAGTCATACCCTGACTATCTCTTTCGGTCGTGCAAAGTCAGGGTTTCACTTTTAGTGAAGCCCTGACTGGCATTCCAAGTGAAGCCCTGACTACTCTCGTGTAACTTCACCTCTCATTATTAGTAGTCCCTTATTTTTGATTTGGTGTTTTTTTTAGTCACACCGTGAATTCTGCCTGAAACTTTGTATCAAACCCTTACACCCATTAGTTGTGATTCATTGGCTTAATGAAATCTACGAAATTCACCAAATACAATGGCAATGATAATAGCTGATACTCCACCTGTTTGTTGCTGCTTTGCATTTTTACTGTTGTTTTAACATCAGTCTTACTTGGTAAATCCGCGTTGAACCGGATGGCAAAAGGTTTCTCTTTTTCGAGCATAAACACATGTAAAGATTTCAAAGTGCCTGTTTTACCTGCCTTCACTTCAATAGGGATAACTTGGTTTTCTGATTCGATAAGATAATCCACCTCTGCATTTGAGTCTTTTTTTTCGCGTACCCAGTAAAATAATTCCTTGTCGATAAAATGCGGGTCTCTTGTTAGAAGCTGTTGCCCGATAAACTGTTCTGCCAATTCCCCTTCATTTATCAGTAGCAGGTTTTCCAAATCCATGAGCCTGATCTTTAATAGATGCGTGGCCAGGCCAATATCAATAAATAGCGGCTTGAAGATATTGCTTTTAATATGTTGCATCAAAGGGACATTTGCCGATGGTGTTGCCGAAATCCGATGAACGATTCTGCTAAGTTCCAACTTTTGAAAAGCCTGCTTTAAAAAGGTAGATTTTACAGAAGGATCAATAGCAGAATATTTCATTTTCTTCCCAATTCCCCTGGGTAAATATCGGAGCACCTTTCGGAGATATTCAAAGTTTCCGCCCTTGCCATATTTGGCAAAGTCAATTTCCATGGATGTTAAAATACTCTCATGTACTCGTTCAACCTCCAACAAATCGGAGGTTTCAGTATAAACTTTAACAGCCTCCGGCATACCGCCTACAAAAAAATAGGTGCGTAGTAATTTCAATAATTTGTTGTGAACAACGATTGATATTTCCTTTTCGGGATTGAATAATGTCAGAAAATCCACAAGCATTCCCTCGCCGATTGCCAAAAGAAATTCACAGAAATTCATAGGGTACATGTACAGGAATTCTACCCGGCCAACAGGCATGGGTAGTTCCAGTTCGTTCAACACATGATCCAGGAGTGAACCGGCAGCCACTACATGCAATTCTGGAATGTTTTCATAAAAATACCGTAGAGTACTGATTGCTTCCGGGCAGGTTTGTATCTCATCCAGAAACAATAAAGTTTTCCCGGGAATGATTCTTTTTCCAAAAGTCAGGCTGATATTTTCAAGAATACTTGTTACATCGTTTGTGGCAAACAAAGCCTTGTATTCCGGGTGTTCCTCGAAGTTGATTTTCACGAAATTTTCGAACGATTCGGAAAACTTTTCGATAAGCCAGGTTTTTCCCACTTGTCTCGCACCACGAATAATAAGTGGTTTCCTTGTGCTACGGTGCTTCCAGTCGTTTAAAAAGTTGATGGTTTCTCTGTACATAACTTTTAGATTTATTACAAAGATAGAAAAAAAGGAAGAAACAGGTACCTGTTTTGTCCTTATCATGTTCAAAACAGGTACCTGTTTTGAAATAGTCACACCGTGAATCCTGCCTAAGCGTAGAGCAACCTTTTTTTAATTTCAGTACAACTGCCCGGAGTTATTCACGGTGTGACTTGCCCGGGATACTGAAAGTCAGGGCATGACTTGAAGTCATACCCTGACTATCTCTTTCGGTCGTGCAAAGTCAGGGTTTCACTTTAAGTGAAGCCCTGACTAACATTCGGTGAAAATTATTATTTTTGTGAAAATCATTGCTTATTGATATGAAAACCATAGAAATTACATTGAACAGCCAGGGCGATCTTGAAAAGATAAACGATCTTCTATCCCAACTTAAACTGGAAAAGAATTTCAAAATTACCGAAAAGAATCCGGTGATTGATCCTGTTACTTTGCTTTCGCAAGACAGCCTTGCCGAGGAATGGGACAGTGAAGAAGATAAGCGTTGGGACAAGCTGTTGTAAAATTCATTGTTATGTTTAATCAAGGAGATATTGTAAGCGTTCATTTCCCTTTTTCGGATACTACCCTTAGCAAAAAACGCCCCGCCCTCATCATTTCCAACCCAAAAGTAAATCAAACCGGCGATTACCTTTTGGTGCAAATTACCTCCAAAGTGAAACATGATGGTTTGTCGCTGCAAATTAACCGGACAGACTATGTGAGATGGGAGTTGCCCCTTAGAAGTTATATTCGTCTTCATAAGATTTTCCTCCTTAATGAATCGCTCATCATTCGCAAGGTTAGTGCGGTGAAAAGTGAATTCCTGAGAACTGTCGCTTCAGGTATTGCAGAACTAATCCAATAGTATTTCCTTTCGGTATTCATATTCCTTTTTCATTAAGAGCCAGTAAAATGGCTACGATCGATAAAATTGTAATTTTCTTCATAATGATTTAATTTTTAATTGAATATTGAATTATGTTGTTTTTAAGTCAGGGCATGACTTGAAGTCATACCCTGACTATCTCTTGCGATCCTGCAAAGTCAGGGTTTCACTTAAAGTGAAGCCCTGACTACTCGCATGTAACTTCACCTCTCATTATTAGTTACCCGGTGAATTCTGTTTAAGCAAAGCCCAAGCGTTTTAATCTGAAAAATTCATGAATTTTTCACTCTGCAGCCTAAAAAGCCTGTAGAGCCGAATTTCCTTTGGAAATTCGAGGATTAACCCTCGTAAATATTTTAAATAAATATTTACGGCCTTCGGTGATTAATTCACAAATTCAACGAATTTGTGAATTAATCAGGTTAAAAAGTCATCCTTCTGCCAGGGGTTATTCACGGTGTGACTTGCACCGAAGATGAGTTATTCACGGTGTGACTTATTCGGTATGTTTAAACTATCTCAAAGAAAACGTTGCGTGATCTAATTGAATAAATTGAATTATTTTTGTTTCATGTGGGAAAAGTTAGAAATATTACGTAAAAAGTATCTTGACCTGGGCTTGTCCGAGGTTATTGATTATGAAAAATTTTCGATGATATCCATTGTTTACAACTCTACAAAAATCGAAGGATGTTCGCTATCGGAGAGTGACACGAAAATTTTAATTGAAAATGATATCACTGCAAAAGGAAAATCATTAAGCGATCATTTAATGGTAAAGGATCATTATAGGGCATTTACGTTTATCAAAGCCGAATCGAAAAATAAACGGAAACTTTCGATGGATTTTATAAAAACTGTAGCTGCTTTGGTAATGAAAAATACGGGAGGTATTGTAAACACTATTTCAGGAACTTTTGATACTTCAAAAGGAGATTTAAGGCTGGCACAGGTTTATGTGGATAAAAAGTACTTTCCTGACTATTCAAAGGTTAAAGTGTTGTTGGAGCAACTGGTAGCTAAGATTAACGAAAAAATTGATACTGAGAAAGGAAATGACATTTTAAAACTATCGGCCGATTTTCATTACAACCTGGTAAATATACATCCGTTTGGTGATGGCAATGGCAGAACTTCAAGGTTAATGATGAATTACATACAATTGTATCATAACGAACCCTTAATTAAAATATTCAGCGAAGACAGGGCCGAATACCTGGATGCCTTAAATAAAACCGAGGAGATGGAAGATATTTCAATTTTCAGGAATTTTATTTGTCGTCAACAGATAAAATATTACGCGCTTGAAATCGAAAAATTCCAAAAAAAAGACAAAGGATTTAGTTTGATGTTTTAAAAATTACCAACGAAAGCCGCGCGGTGAAATTCACCTAAGCCAAAGCAAAGTAAGGGTTTGACTTCAAGTCAAACCCTTACTAAGGTTTCGAGTCAGGGCATGACTTGAAGTCATACCCTGACTGATACCTGGGAGCAAGCCCTGATTGTTTTTAGGTGCAAAGTCAAAAAATATTCACAGAGTAATTAGTATAGAAAACATCCTTCTGGGCTAGTCTTTTACACAGCGAACACTATAGCCAAACCATTTTTTTTGAGTAGAAGCCTGTACAGTATAATCGTTTATAATCATTCTCCGGCTTCCAGCACTTAAACCAAAATCGCTCGATGTCCAGAAATTTGCACCATAACCAAGTTCCAAAAAAATACTAGAATAATCTGTGCGTCTTCCTGCCAAAAGAGCCTCAAATCCACTAGTTCCCCCTTGTTGTAGTTTTATACCTAAGTCAACTCCCCGCCAGCCCCAGGCAGGGCAAATTATTGTAATATCTACATTCTGTTCAAGTGTACACCACTCTTCACTTGTTGGTAAATGCCACCCTTCCGTGCATATGCCTTTTACACCAGCGGTAGTTATATATTGCATCATTTCTTCCCATTGATATAGTCCTCCATAAATATCACAGTTTCCTTCAGAATTATCGTAGCAGTACTTTTCAATAATGCCATCATCAGCCATTTCCTCACTGCCATCAATACGCATCCCAATATTCAAATTCTCAGCCATCCAGCATTGATCTCCAATTTGCACGGTAGTGTATTCCTGCCCGTCTCTTTCATCTGTCAACACATCGCCACAAGTAAAAACAGGATATCCGGAAAATGATAGTTCAAAACCCTCTGTAACTTTTATTAAATAACTTTTTCCGGAGCTTAGCTCCTCAAGGGTGGCGATATCTTTTTCGGGCCAGAAAAGGTTTAAACCTATGGCCTCTTTAATTAGAATTACTTTGTTGATGTTTTCACCAAATAATTCGGTGAGCAATATCGAAGTGTCGCTAAGTACCGGAACCAAATTCCAACCGGCTTCCAGCATTACTTCCTGGTCAGCCAATTCTTCACCAATAATATTCAGGCTTACCGAATCGGTGAGCTTGATAAAATAGCCTGATTCATAATTCCAGGTTTCCAATTCGTTGAGGTTTCCTGCGGGAAAATAGCTTCCATCTGGGTTTTGCACAATGACTAATGCATCAGTAATTTCACTTAACAAATCTTCCATAAGCGGATTTAAAGGATTAAGGTAGGAAGACATGGCATTCCATCCCGGTGATAAATTGATGGTCTGCGATTGGAATTCTGCCGATAGGCTTAGATCGACCAAAGCAGTGCCGAGCAAATTAAAATTTTCATCGTAGTCGGGAAAGGGAAAGCTAAAAGCCACATCTTCGAATTCGACATTGTGCGCCCAGTAACGGAAAATGAATGAATTCCCCTGTTGAAAACCATTCTTTTGCCCGGGGTTTGTATTGTCATCCATCGAGCAGATAACCTGTGCAAAGTCGCCAGGTGCGATAGCTTCGGTTAACTGTATAGCCCCAACACAATATTCCTCGCCCTGGAAGACATCAAAAACCCCGATTTCATCTCCGGCCTGCAAGCCGGCATCGTTTAACAAAGCACTGGTAACATACACATTCATCGGGCTGAAGGGGGATTCCCAAACCAGTTGAAAGTGCTGGGATTTTACCAAGAAAGGCATCAACAAAACGAAAAGAAATACTGATAATGTGTTTAGGTTTTTCATAAAGATATTTTTTAACTATTAATATTTTCAAATAAAAACAACAGCAGGATATTCCTACCCCACTGTTGTTTTGAAATATAAACTATAATTCTCCTAACGAATAATGAGTTTTTTATTTATCGAACTTTGATTGTTATTACTGCTAAAAGTGAATTTTAGGATGTAGCAACCCGGCTGAAGGCCATGCGAATCGAGCTTGATTTTTCCGTTTCCTGCGCTGAAGTTATCCTGAGCTACAATAAATTGTTTCTTTCCTGCAAGGTCAAACAAGGCTATTTCCACATTCCCGCTCTCAGGCAAATTATAATACACCGAGGTATGATCGTTGAATGGATTGGGCATAACACTTACCGTAAGCCCAAATACTGATGATCCGTTTATACCGGTAATGAGGGGTTTAATATCGCCGATGTAGGTTTCCAGGGGCTGGAAGTTTTCAAAGCCATCCATATAAATCAAATCAGCTGGAAACGTATTGTTACTTTGCTGTTGCCAAATTTCGGCACGTAATTCATTTCCCTGCACAAAACCATCCGGTAACTCTGTGGTCGGATCATCCATGGAAACAGGAAATACCAAATATTCATTTTCGGCAACTACTGCTGCACCCACACAAACTTCGCCATCGAATATCCCGATTTCATCACCCGGTAATAGTTCATCAAAGCCGGTGAGGGCTACCGACATGGGCATGTAGGGGTTGTTTTGATAAGATGGTTCAAAGTGCTCCGGTTCTATCCGTATATTTTTATCCTCTGAATTTGCGGGTGATTCACAATCGAAGAATAAGCTCGCGGCTTCATTGGCTTTAATATAATATCCTTCGCCAGGCTCAAAACTTGTAATGCCAAAGTTCCAATGACCGTATGGAAGCGGTACAGGAATAAATTCGATAGTTAAGCCTTGCTCGTTGATGACTTTTTTCAATATCCCATTATCAATCAGCGGCTGCAACATTTCTTGTGTTGATTGCGCTACGGGGCAGGGCATACCAATGATATTCCAGGCGGCACGTAAGGGTATTTCCATGGGTATTTCAACGGGAGCTGCCGTTATCGAAAGCGTGGTGGCCTCAGTAAATTTACCATAATATCCCTGCTCAAGCGTCCAGTTTCCAATCGAATTTACCCATTGGCCATAAGGTGCAGGTACAGGAATATGTTCGAAACTATTGCCATCCTGATCCAGTATTTTGATAAGCTGATCCAGTTCGATTACCGGATTGAAAATATTTGGCATATCGAGACTATCTGGCACAACCCTCATGGAAATGAGGTTCCAGTTTGGCGAAAACCCGAGGGTTTGAGTTACAAGGGTAAAACCTTCCAGTTCAACGTGTGCTGAGCCAAGTAGGGTAAACACCTCATCATAACCGGGATAAGGATAAACCGGAATAACCTGATCTACCTCCCCTGTTTCATTGCTCCAAAGCTTGTAGATGATGGCATGCCCCGGCTGAAAGCCATTGGTCGGTCCGGTACCATCATCCATAGATGTGATGATTTGCAAAAAGCTGCTGTTTTGTAATTCCCCGGTAAGAACGCCTGCTCCCACACAAATTTCCTCGCTTGTGTCTGGGTCGATATCAAAAATCCCTATTTCGTCCCCGGCCACCATATTTATTTGGTCGATGGTAGCTTTGTAAATATAAATATTCATGGGTTGAAACGGGTTTTCCCAAACGGTTTGGAAATAATCTTCTCCATCAGGTAAAATGGTCAAATCAAGGCAATCGGATACTGTTCCAACACAAGGTGACATGGCTTCTGCGGAAATACAAAGTTCTACACTTCCTGTCGAAATATCCTGAATGCCGGGAGTATAATTTGTATTTAAAGAATAGGGATCGGGAAAAATTCCATCACCCAAAGTTGTCCAAAGTACCGAGCTGTAATTATTGGCAGTGGCATTGAGGGTGGCGGTTTCACTGGAAGGTATGGTTTGGTTGGAGCCGGCATTTACTTCAGGAGCAGGATAAATGCTTAAACTCATACATTCACTCGCCGATACTGTACACCCTGCCAAGGGTAAAGCTTCCAGGCAAAGAATTACTTCGCCAGTTGAAATATCCTGAGATCCCGGTGTATAAGCTGGGTCTGAACTTGTTGGGTCATCAAAAACCCCATCTCCATTCGTTGTCCACGCAAGCGAACTGTAGTTATCAACAGCTACTCCTGAAAATTGAACACTTTCACCAGCACAAATGATTTCGTCTGAAAGAGGTGCTGTGATGGGTGAAGGAATAAATGTGATCTTTAAGGAATCTTCAGCGGGTGCTGAACAGGGAGGGTCAATAGGATAAACAATCAGGTATAAATTAACAGACCCGGATTGTAAATCATCAAACCCTGGAGAATACTCCGTATTCAAAGCAGTTTCATCACTAAAAAAACCATCTCCTGAAGTTTGCCATAAAACAGAGGAAAAGTTTGAAGCAACAGCATTTACAGGAATTGATGTGATATTATCACAGACGGATATATCATCTCCGGCATCAACAATTGGCGAATGAACAATGATTAATTCCATGCAATCCGTTGCATCTGCACAGGGTTCTTGGGCAAAAGCTGTGAGGCAAAGTTCCGCTTCACCAAGTGCTAAATCTCCGCTACCCGGAAAGTAAGTGCTTTGCAAAGAAGTAGAATCTGCAAAAGTTCCATCGCCGGAGGTTTCCCACAAAATGGAGGTATAATTTTCGGCTTGGCCATCAAGTTGGAAACTTTCATTCTCACAAATGTTAACATCATCTCCGGCATCTGCTGTTGGGCAATTGGGCATGGCCTGGAAATCCTGTTCAGATTTATACCAGCTTAAGTTTGAATAGTTTCTATTGGCAGGTTCAAAAGTTAGCTCATCTTTTGACGGAGTTACAGTACCACTCCAACCAAGGGGCACATTCATAGAGTAATGACCGGAAGCATTAGAAAGGATTTCCCCAATATTTGTAAATTGAATCGAAACATTTTCAAGAGGTAAGAGTGTATCATTGTCGGCAATAGTAACATTTCCTGAAATAGAATAATGGTCCGGGGACGATCCTTCACATGGAGACTGATAAGGTGGAAATTGAATTTCGAATGGGACAGCGCCTTCAACAGTTCGCAACAAATAGGCACGCCCGGGAAGCAAAGTTTCCAAAGGGCTTACAGACCCGGGTAACCAAATATTGCCTGTCTTCCAGCAATAAATTATAAAGATATCATCGAGATGATTTGCCATCAGGTCATCAATATTTACTGGCACATCTGTAAGCACAGGGAGGATTGTTTCAGGGCCATGTACGGCAAAAGTTTGGTCGATCAGCCGATTACCATAAATGGGTAGGCAAACCTGGTCAGAAAACTTTGCTTTATATCCTTCGGGTTTCCAGTTGCCTATTTGGTTAATGCCAGAAAGCGGTTCGTAAAAATGCCCATTAACATCATAAATCGAATCCAGTTGCCATTTTACAGCGTCTAAAACCTCCGGGACACTCGAACTATATTTATCGATGTAGGAAGAAATTCCAGTCCATCCATCAGAAGGAACAGTAATTAATTGCCCGGGTACGTGCAGGGTGGTCATTTGGTAAGCAACCACGCCACAATTACCGGGGCCAAAGGCTTGAATTGTTAGTTCGACCTCACCACCACATTTTTCAAAATCTCCTAAAGTATAATTGGTACATAATGCATTAGCATCATCAAAATATCCATCACCATTTGCAGTCCATTGTACAGCGGAAATATTTTGCCCGTCAGGACATAGAGCAATAGGCATCCATTCATCAGTGGAATAATCATAATTTTCACAATCCAGCCAAACATCTTCTTCCATATTGAAATTTGGTGGTGCAACGATGGTCAAATTCATACTCTCGAAAGCCGAATTATTGCAACCCGATAAGGGCATAGCCTCTATGGTTAACTCAACCTCGCCATTGGCAATATCTTCCGGGCCTGGCGTATAAACAGGGTTGATGGATGAATTATCACTGAAAAGGCCATCACCGCTAGTTGTCCATTCAACAGTGTTGTAGTTTTCGGCAGAAGCCTCCCCCAATTCAAAAATATCGCCCTCGCATATTGTGGCATTACTCCCCGCATAGGGCATAGGGCTTGGGATAAGAATTAGCGTTAAACAATCTTCAGATGAAGTTGTACATGGTGGATTAATCGGATAAGCTACCAGGCATAAGTCCATCGATCCGGATTGTATGTCATCAGAACCTGGTATGTATTCAGTGCTCACACTATTTTCATCCATAAAAAAGCCATCACCCGTGCTTTGCCATTCAACGAATGAAAAATTGGAGGCAAGAGCGTATAAAGGAATTGAAGTAATATTATCACACACGGAAATATCTTCTCCGACATCAACTGTGGGCAAGGAAATAATAATTAGCTCCATACAATCTGTTGAATCTGCACAAGTACCCTCCGCAAAAGCTGTAAGGCAAAGCGTTACGAGAGTTCCGAACTCTGCCGCATCTGGCGTGTAAACAGGATTTAATAATGTAACATCATCAAATTCACCAAGCCCTCCTGTCCAAAGTAAGGAACTGTAATTTTCTGCTGTACTGCTGAGTTGAATAGTTTCACCTTCACAGATGATAGCATCATCTCCGGCAGTTGCCGTGGCATCTTCACATGGTGGAATACAATCCTCCATAAACACAAAACCATTGTTTTGGGGGGAATGCTCAAAAAGAGTCCAGCCCTCCCGGTCTATCATACATTGAATGGTTGGACAATCTTCAATTCCAAAGTTGTTGTTGATTATCCAAAGTGTATTTAAATTCACTAAACCCGTACACATAGAAGCGGGGATTTCCCCCTCTAACTGGTTGTTATCAAAATATATGGATTCAAGATTTTCCAGGTTACCAATGCCTTCGGGAATAATACCGCTGAGCTGATTGGTTGATAACCATAGTGTTTCCAGTTCAGCTAAATTTTCGATGCTCTCCGGGATGTTTCCACTGATTTGGTTTAAGGATAAATGAAGATGCTTCAATTTATTTAAATCCCCAATCTCGTTTGGAAGTACACCTACCAGGTTGTTACCGGGATAACCCAGGTTGATCTCTGTAACCCTGCCATCTTCTATAACAATCCCATACCAATCACTCACCGACCCGGTAAGCCAATTTTCATGGTTTGTCCAGTTATCACCATTGGTTGAATTGTAAAGGGCAACAAGTGCTAAAGAATCAGAATATAAAGAAGATCCGCAATCCTCCATAAACACAAAACCATTGTTTTGGGGGGAATGCTCAAAAAGAGTCCAGCCCTCCCGGTCTATCATACATTGAATGCTTGGACAATCTTCAATTCCAAAGTTGTTGTTGATTATCCAAAGTGTATTTAAATTCACTAAACCCGTACACATAGAAGCGGGGATTTCCCCCTCTAACTGGTTGTTATCAAAATATATGGATTCAAGATTTTCCAGGTTACCAATGCCTTCGGGAATGTTACCGCTGAGTTGATTGGTTGATAACCATAGTGTTTCCAGTTCAATTAAATTTTCGATGCTCTCCGGGATGTTTCCACTGATTTGATTTAAAGATAAATGAAGATGCTTCAATTTATTTAAATCCCCAATCTCGTTTGGTAGCAAACCTACCAGGTTGTTACCGGGATAACCAAGGTTGATTTCAGTTACCCTGCCCTCTTCAACAACAACCCCGTGCCAATTGCTTACTAGTCCGGTAAGCCAGTTAAGGTTATTATCCCAATCAACTCCATTGGTTGAATTGTAAAGGGCAACAAGCGCTAAAGAATCAGAATATAAAGTTGACCCACAATCCTCCATAAACACAAAACCATCATTTTGCGGGGAGTGTTCAAAAAGAATCCAGCCTTCCCGGTTTATCATACATTGAATGCTTGGGCATTCTTCCCACCCAAAGTTATTGTTGTTTAGGGTTAGTGTGTGTATGTTTGGGAGGTCAGAGCACATTGAAACAGGAATACTCCCGGTTAGTTGATTGTTGTTCAAATACAATGATTCCAGATTGGTTAAATTTCCCAGACTTTCTGGAATATTACCTGTTAGTTGATTATTATAACAATAAATGATTTGTAAATTTTCCAAATTTCCTATTCCTGCGGGAATTGATCCGCTGAGTTGATTTTTGGATAAACTCAAATATTGTAAATTAATCAAGTCGCATAGTACCTCCGGGATGTTACCACTAAGTTGATTTTGAAATAAACTTAAATGTTGTAAATTATTGCAAAAACCTAAGCTTACCGGAATGCTTCCGATTAGGGAATTATATCCAAGATGTAGGTATTGTAAATCACTGAAATTTTCAAAAATATCCGGAATCCCTCCTTCAAGTGCATTATAGCCTAAATTTAAATATTGTAAGCTAGTTAATTGTCCTATGGTTTCAGGCACAATTCCAACAAGATAATTTGATCCCAAATCAACCTCAGTTACTCTACCATTTTCAACGATAATTCCATGCCAGGTATTTAACGGACCAGTTAGCCAATTTTCATTATGAAGCCATCCGGGGAGTTTAGTCGAATTGTATAGAGCCACGAGGGCAAGAGAATCGGTAATAAATGGATTTGGTAAAATGTTGACATCAAGGCAATCAGAACTATCCACAATACAGGGTGAGATTGCCTCTGCATGTAAACACAATTGCGTACTGCCGGATGAAATATCTACTGTGCCAGGTGTATAAACCGGATCAAGAGAAGAAGCATTATTGAAACTCCCATCACCAGTTGTTGTCCAAAGCAACGAATTATAATTATTGGCCGTGGCATTTAGTGTGGCTGTTTCATTTTGGAGGATGGTCATATCTTCACCTGCATCTGCTGTTGGTAAATCCTGAAAATAGTAAATTTTACAATCGGAGGCAGAATAACCTGGAGGGCTGGCATAATAAAAGGTTAAACAAAATTCAACAAAGCCTTCGGACAAATCATTAGAACCTGGAATATAGGGGACTGTCCAGGGAAAACTTATCGGAACAGGATTACTATAATCAAATGTTCCGTCACCATAGGTCAATTCATAGGTTGACCAATTTCCCTCACTAACACCGGAGGGTAAACTAATACTTTCCACATTCTCACAAACCGTTTCATCTGGACCCATATCAATGATCTGTGCTTCACAATAAATGGTTAAATTATCGCTAAAGGATGTCATACATGGAGATTGCGCATTTGCAAATAGTGTTAATTGAACACTCCCGTTTTCAAAATCCTGGATAGTCGGATAATAGGCAGGATCTAAAATTGTAGTTTCATCAAATGTTCCATTCCCACTTGTCGTCCATTCAAGTGATGAATAATTTTCGGCGGTGGCATTTAAAAACACTTCTGTTCCGGCAACAATGGTTTGGTCAACACCGGCAGTCACACTTGGGTTTTGCTGAATGAACACCGTTAAACAATCGCTTATTTCACCGCTGCATGGCGGAGGCGCTTCACACACTATGCAAAACTCGATCGAACCGGCAGCAATATCTCCGGGAGTAGGTATATAAATATTTCCGGCAAACGGGTAACCATTTACTAACAGACCACATTCAAATCCTGGTAAATTCAAGCCTGTTAAAATTATGGTTTCGTCCTCGCAAATTATATAATCGGAGCCAATGTCGATGGTGGGCATTTCTTCGATATTGACGGTTATTTCATCCGAAACTGATCCAACGCAAGGGCTCACCCCCGATGCCGTTAGGGTTAACTCCACGCTTCCGTTAGCGAGATCCATTGGTCCTGGAGAATATGATGTAAATGGTGAATTGGGATTTGAAAACACACCATCGCCTGAGCTGGTCCAGGATATTCCTGCGTAGTTAGCTACTGTGCTTTGATTGAGCGTTACTGTTTGACCTTCGCACACTGAAAGGTCAGGGCCGGCATCAACCAGGGGTTGTGGCATTATTTCTAATATTAAACAAGCCGTTGCATCCTCGCATGGTTCTTCGGCAAAAGCGGTGAGGCAGAGTTCTGTGTTTCCATTGGTAATATCTCCGCTGCCGGGATAATAGGTGGTTTGAGGATTCGTTGCATCCTCAAAAGTTCCATCACCATTGGTTTGCCAAAGAACAGATTCGTAATTTTCCGCTGCACCGGTGAGTTGAATATTTTCGCCTTCACAGATTATTGCATCTTCTCCGGCATTGGCGGTGGCATCCTGGCAGGCAGGAACAATAGACAAGATAAACGGGTTATCAATTGTCCCTTCTTCGCCTTGATTCACAAATGTAATCGTTTCAACAATATCCACTACAATATCTTCTGATTGGGTGTAGGCTTTGAAAACTACATTTTCGCCACTCTGAATATTTGAACTTACCATAAGGAATATCATGCCATTAAATGATGGAATGGGATTTCCAATACCTCTGCATTCTTCTCCAACAAAGGCCCCTACAATATCTTCGGCATTCAACGAAATTGTTCCATCGGTATATTGGAGTTGGGCAATCATCATCATATTGTATTGCAAACCTGTTGGTGATGCCCAATCAGGAGGCGAAGCATTTAATTGTTTAAAAGTGAATGTGCTTAGGAGAATTGCTAAAGTAACAATAAAAAAAACTGGGGACGAATTATTATATTTCATGTTTTAGGTATTTAGTTTCTGTTATTTATAAATAAATTCTTGATTTTTAACCACCGACATTCATCAAAGCCGAGAATGCCGGTGATTATAAAAACCAACGTTATATGAAAGAATTCATCAAAAGATGTTTCATTAAAGTTTGATGATTTTCATTGTTTCCAGGTGTTTACCCGATGTGGTAGTTATTTCAAATATGCAGTAATAAACCCCGGGGTTCAAATTTGTTTCATGAATGTCATAAGTATGGTTTCCTGCCCGAAGCATTGTAGCATCTTCCAATTGCAACACCTTTTGGCCATGCACATTTTTAATATATGCTTGCACCTGACCTGAAAATTCAAGCGACAGATGAATTTTCATCTCATGATCAAATGGATTTGGGAAGGCCTCCAGGGAAGTTGTTGATTGATGTTTATCACCAAAGTTGATATTCGTTGAAACCCCTGAAACAGTGTATTCAACAGGGTTGTTTACCGTACCTGCTTCAGTGTAGGTATTAAAGACGATGGTTTCCTCAATTTTGCTTACTTCCTGACTGAAATCATCGTAGGCAATTAAGTCTATTTCTTCGCCCTGATCGAAGTTAGAGCCAATGGAAAGCATGTATAAGCCGTCAGAGTTTTCAATGGGGCTGGCTATTCCACAGCATTCATTTTCGTGAAATGCATAAATGGCATCGAAAGGATTTGTAGAATAACTACCATCTGGAAGCAATAGTTTGGCAATAATATTCATACTATATTTTTTATTCGATTTATAAGGAACCTGCAATGGATTGAACACTTTTGTCGCATTTTCACCCCCAACATTTTTAGTTAAACTTCCGGGATAACTCAGTGTACCTTCATTGGTAAGTTTGATTTTATAACCTTCACCAATGTTCAATTGCATTAGTTGACCAATCCATTGGGTTCCATAATATGCAGAAAAAGCATTTTGTCCGACAAAACGGTCATCATTGGCAGGAGCAGGATCAATCCCAATCGCTTCATTAATGGCAAGTTCTTCCTGAGGGAGATATCCGAGCCAGGTCCAACCCGAACTAAGATCTATAGGTTCAATTGCTACCTGTTGCCCCTGAATACACCATTGCTGTGAATTGCAAAGTTTCATAATGTACATTTTATTGGGGAGCAGTTCCGGAAAAATAACCGGGCTGTAATACCACTGCCCATCACTATAAGAAGCAAAACCACCCTGTCCGATAATCCTATCGTTATTGCAGGGGGAAAGTCCTTCAAATAAGCTGTTCCATTCAAAACTACCGGGATTAACATTCACCGAAAACCAGGTATATCCGTCTTCAAAATCAAGACAAAAATCAATTAACCCACAATGGAAAGGTTCCGGATTGGGGATAGTCCCAATTTCATCCTGATTTACAAATGTTATAGTTTCAAATAAACTACATTCTTCACAAATATCAGAGTTCCACCCTTTAAAAGTTACAATTTCACCCTCTGAAATGTTTGAGGTTATAGTAAGAAAAATAAGCCCGTTTGGATTCCCTACAATAGGACTTGCCGTTCCCCTGCATTCGCCGTCAACAAATGCTCCGAGCATATCGTTAGAATTTGTACTTAGTACATCGTCAATATAAAGCTGGGCAATTACTTGCATATTATACTGTTGGCTGGTGGCAGGTTCCCAATCAGGAGCACAAACATCATTGTGAGTAAATGTTACTTCGCTTATTTCGGAGTACTGACTATCATTATCTTTGGATCTGGCCTCTATGGTATTTGAACCAACCACAAGAGGACCAGCATCAACCATTGACCAGGTAGTGGTGCCTGAAACGGTTTGCCAGATTCCAGAATTAAGTCTGATTTGAACTTGTGTAACCGTCCCATCTGCATCATTAGCAGTACCGCTCACATCTATGTATTGCATGGGGATAGTTTGTCCTTCTTCGGGTGATAAAATACTTACTGTTGGAATTTCCGGTTCTGGAATTCCGATTCCCGTAAGCTGAACATTCTTTGTTGCGGCTCCGGCAGAGCTATTTGAAACATTCCCATTATAGCTTTGTGCAGAAGTCGGACTAAATTTTACATAAATTGTTTCACTGATGTTACCACCAGATTGATAAGCCACAATCGCAGTTGAAAAACCACTTGATGATGAAAGTGATACCTGATATCCTGATGGAGCTAATATAGTGACATTAGCAGTTAAGTTACTTCCCGTTAGCAGGTAGTTTTTGGTTAAGCTTTCTCCGATGATAACCTCTTCAAAATCTAAAGTTGAAGGAGCAACACTGATGACAGGATCGGGAATGGCAATTCCGATTCCTTCCACAGTTGCCTGCACATCGTTGCAGGGCGCAGTGCCATTCACATCCAGTGTAGCATATTTGTAACCGGGATTATCAGGGCAGAATCTCACCCCAATAGTTCGGTTTTGGCCGGCAGGTAAATTAAAAATGCCGCCACCAGTGGTGATTTCAAAATGGCTGCTATTGCCTCCAGTTAAACTTATGGAACCATTGGCTGTTGCAGTACCTGTATTGGTGAGCGTGAAATTATAAACCGATGAACAGTCGTTCTCTGTGATATTTCCAAAATCGTGGATGGTGGTGGATAGGGAGATTTGGGGAATTCCACCAATGGTTATTCCACCAATACTTTCTATATTATTATTGTAATTGCTTTCAGGGTCTTCATCCTCATTATTAGCATAAAATACTACATAATAATCACCATCCGGCACATTTGAGGGGATAGCAACAATAACGTCTTCTTCGGTATCTTCACCAACATCAAGCCTTCCACAATAATCGTCTTCCAAATAATAGTCTGTTCCATCCGGAGATTGAGAAAGATAATAGCCAACATGTATGCCATGGTCGGCATCTCCATCACCTACATTTGACACGGTGCATTCTAACGAAATATCCTCTCCCTGCTGATAAGTACCCAAGCCTGAGACAACTTCATATTGACTGACAACGTAATCAGGAAGTCCTCCGCCACCATTCCCAATTGTAATTGGACCTGCACTTTCTTTATTATTATTTTCATTGCTTTCGGGATCTTCATCCTCATTGTTAGCATAAAATACTACATAATAATCACCATCCGGCACATTTGAGGGGATAGCAACAATAACGTCTTCTTCGGTATCTTCACCAACATCAAGCCTTCCACAATAATCGTCTTCCAAATAATAGTCTGTTCCATCCGGAGATTGAGAAAGATAATAGCCAACATGTATGCCATGGTCGGCATCTCCATCACCTACATTTGACACGGTGCATTCTAACGAAATATCCTCTCCCTGCTGATAAGTACCCAAGCCTGAGACAACTTCATATTGACTGACAACGTAATCAGGAAGTCCTCCGCCACCATTCCCAATTGTAATTGGACCTGCACTTTCTTTATTATTATTTTCATTGCTTTCGGGATCTTCATCCTCATTGTTAGCATAAAATACTACATAATAATCACCATCCGGCACATTTGAGGGGATAGCAACAATAACGTCTTCTTCGGTATCTTCACCAACATCAAGCCTTCCACAATAATCGTCTTCCAAATAATAGTCTGTTCCATCCGGAGATTGAGAAAGATAATAGCCAACATGTATGCCATGGTCGGCATCTCCATCACCTACATTTGACACGGTGCATTCTAACGAAATATCCTCTCCCTGCTGATAAGTACCCAAGCCTGAGACAACTTCATATTGACTGACAACATAATCAGGCAGACCTGTTACTCCATCCTCAACATAATATTTCATAAAACAATTTATCTCCTGGCCATCATCTTGTTTCATCCATTCAACGCTTTCGACTAAAGGTGTAAAGTGATACTCCTGACTCCAACCTGCCTGAGCATTGGAGGGTACGGTAAATGAAAAAGTGAAACGGCCAATACCACCGGGGTTAATATTTGATTGATCCAAATCTGTGGGTCTATAACTACTATTCCACGAACTATTTGTAATGTCAAATAATTGATCAGGATTTGAAAAAGTACCACTACCTAATCTAATCCTATTACTTCCGGTATTATACCAGGTTTCAGTTCCGGTATTTTCGAACTCGACCCACCAGTTATTTGTTTCTCCTGGTGCTACCGTTGGAAAAGAAGCTTGGTTAGAATAGTTTGCTGCAAAACTTTCTGAGTTTGAATTTCTTAACCATCCTTGTACAGAATAGCTTGCATTAAAGCCGCTTATATAATTCCCGCTACGAGAGATGACTTTAGCATTATCGATAGATGAGTTTGCCCAGTTTTGATGAATAACAGTAATGCTTGATGATGATACCTCCCTGATTATTGCTACATGACCCCATGGATCTGCATTGGAGCATAATATGTCACCAACTTTTGGAGCTTCACTACCACCATTGGCAAAAGCTGTTAACCCATGCTGCGAAGCATTTGAATAATAATCTTCAGCATTATGTCCTGCAACCCGAATATTTGTACCATAAGTTTCGTAATGGTAGCGATTAACATACTCAACACATTGCCATTTCATTCCTGTATTAATTCCAGTTTCATAATTATACACATTACTTACATAATCATTGTATCCATTTGAATAAGCATTTACACCATTAAAAGAACCAACATAGGTTCCATAAACATCTTTTGATTCTGGAAGTACATCCACTTCATTCGAAATACTTTTTTGGGTTTCCTGTTGCGCGAAATTCGATCCGGAGGCAAGAAGAATCATTGTCAACAGAAGAAAAAACTGTCGAGTCATTTTTTTTACTTTCCTAACTACTTTCAAATTCTTTTTTGATAGAATCCTTGCGTTTTGATACTTGTACTTTTCTTTCATAATCGTTAATTTTTAATTGTTAAAATAATATTAAAAGCGTGTATTTTTTTTCAGTTATTTGATATTGTTTTTGTGATTTAAACTGATGTTTTCAAACCTTTCAATCACCTCCCTCAAATTAAACCCCTCCACCTCTCCTTACCAAATATTTTCCTTGTAAGCTTTTGGAAATGTTTTTGAAAGGGATTTCTAAACATTTAAAACCAGTGGTTTAGGTTTTGTCCACTACAAAAGCAATGCACCGATCAGGAGCAAAATTATTATAGAGATTAGCCAAATCAGAATGGTTAAATAGCCAGAGGTAGGCTTGTTGATTTCGTCGGGGGTAACGGGCAGGGTGATGGCACTCAGCACTTCGTGTTTGTTGAGGCTGCTGTGCAAAAGTTGCTTGTTGCGCTCTGAGATTAGGAAGTTGGAGATATGAGGTACAAAAAATTGCCAATACAGGATAAAACCAAAAACCACGTACAAAATAACCAGTATCCCAATTTCGACCCAATGCCAGAAAAAAGGTGTGTCGATTTTGGAATCTTTGAAAAATTGAACGGTGGTGATGATAAACAAAATGGAAAATCCTCCAAAACAGAGGCTAAGGATTTTGTAGTAGGTATTGAGTGCAGAAAACACAGGGAGTAACTCTTTGGTAAAATTGAGACGGTCTGATTTGCTATTCCCACTGGCTTCGCCTATAGCCTTTATCACACTGCCAATATGCATTAGGTAAAATATGAAAAGAAATACGATCCACAGGTTAAAAGCATAAAGCAAAATATGATACACGCCCAGTATTGAAATACTTCCCGGAGCTGTTTCGCACCAGCCATGAATATCGTCGCTTAAAAAAGTGTAGTGAAGTCCCCCGGAAACAAGGACTGCCAACATCAGAAACAATACTTTATTCCGCTGTACCGAAAAGCGGTGTAAAATACTTTCGCCGCTATATCCAACAAAATTGAGCAGGCAGCTGAATTTTTGGTTAAACAAACTAAATACCGTTGCCGCCGCAGCAAAGAATACATAGCCGATCCAAACGGTGTAGCTGTTAGAAAGCGGGTAGTCGATGCCCGTCCAGGAATGGGTAAGCCACGATAAGGCGATAATTACCACATCGTAAATGACAAAAAAGAACAAGAATAAAAACAGCGTATTTCCCTTGAACCACTTTGATATCTGCAGCAGCGGATCGGGGAAATTTATTTGCCGTGGCTCAAACGATTCGCTGTGGCAGTTCTTTTCATCTTCGTCCTGAAACTGTATTTGCTGATTGGAATAATCCTGAAAGGCATCCCATAGCTTTTCAAATTCACTGAAGTATTTCTCTTTCCAAAATGTTATAAAATCAGCATTGTCGCTGTAAATGGAATCGACCAAAAAGGAGAGGGTGTTATCGGACACGTCATTCATCCTCGAAAAATTATATAAGGTTCGTGGTTTGGGTGGTGTGTTGGTTTTCTTTTGAGCTAATAAAATTTTATCTCCTTCGGCACCATCCTGCCACCCCAGTCTTTCATCGGGCTTTTTCTGCATCATTATTTCCGACATGCGCGTGCAATGCCTGTTTCTCCAAACTTCGGGCTGGTCGCCTTCGTGGCGGAAATAGTTTTCCCAAACGAGATTTTGTAAGAGGCGTATGTTTTGTTCTTTATTTTTCATTCCTACGGTTATTTTCAAATCTTACTTTCGTCCCTTTGCCCTATGAAAACATTATTGGTTGATATTGAAAGTGCCTCGAAGTTTAGCGCTTTTATGAGGGCTGTGGAAAAACTTAATTTTGAAGTCAAGCCCTGACTGGCTCTTGCGGTCGTGCAAAGTCAGGGTTTCACTTTAAGTGAAGCCCTGACTATCTCTTTCGCTTGTGTAAAGTCAGGGCATGACTTGAAGTCATACCCTGACTAACATTTTCCTTTATTCCACCACCAGTTTCTTCACTACATTCTTGTTTTCGCAGGTGATGCTTATGAGATACAGCCCCGGCTTTAAGCCCGAGATATTCAGTGTGGTGCGCATACCGGAAGCATTGGCCTCCAGGCAGGTTTCGCCCAACTGGTTTATAATTGCAATCCCGGCACCGCTCAGCCAGTGCGAAATGATCGTTACCTTGTCGTGGGCAGGATTAGGGAAGATTTGAACTTCATCCAAAGCCCATTGCTCTCCTGTGCCGGTAAGGTTTACTGCCTTCACTGCCGATAAACCATTTTCGTGGAAGAGTCCGTCAGCGTGGGGCAAATTTGTGTTCCAGGAAACGTTCAGGGTTTGTTGCGTTCCGCCTGACATATTCGTGATTTTAAACAACAGCAACTCACCTTCGGTAGCTCCATCTTTTTCGGCAGTCAGCGGGTCATCACCAAAAATGGTAAGTGCTACTTCTTGTGAATGACAGACGGCAGAGCCTGTGCATTTGCCTTCAGCATCGAAGGCAGTAATCTGTGTTCCACTTTCAAGATTAAGTCCGGCAGGAAAAGCAATGGTGTGGGTGATGGTGGTAGTTGCCACATCCAGATTTTCCAAAGCCTCAGATTCCTGATGGGTTCGTGAGAATGAAGTCTTTAAACCTGTTTCAGGAAATTCGATTTCACCCTCATTTTCCATCAACACAAAGTAGGCCTTTCCGGGTTCGAGGTATTCGAGTGTGTTGATGCCCAGGCCCGGCCAATACACACGCCATCCGGCAACTTCTTTCACAATGATTAAGTCGGTGTTTTCGAAGAGTTCCACAACATCCACTGCGCCATCGCTCAATACCGGAATCAGGTTCCAGCCGGCGGCAAGAAGCAGGTTGTTGTCTCCGCTCCAGCTTCCGGCAAAATGAAGGTTTATTTCTTCGTTCACCTTAATTTTGTAACTTTCGTTCCGATTCCAGTTGCCGATAGTGTTCACATTTTGCGATGGCCAGAACATGGCCGTTTCGGTTTGGAGAATGATCAGCTCATCCATCACCTCTGCAAAGATGCTTTCGAGTGCCGGATTGTGTGGCTGAACAAAAGTTGAAATCCCCGACCAGCCTTGGCTGATGGTCAATTCCTGACAATGGTCAACGGATAATTCGAGTAGGTCAACGGCGGCCACGGAACACGGATTTACCGCTTGGGCTACCAACGAAAGCTGCGCCCCACCATTTTGCAAATCAAGATTACCGGGATGGTATTTTGTTTCCAAATCCTGGAAGTTATCAAAAGTTCCATCTCCCGAAGTTTCCCACCAGGCGGAGGCGGCATTTTCGATTTGTCCAAATATCGGGAGACTTTCATCCTGACAAATCGTGTTATCCTGTCCCGCGAAAGCGGTGGGGTGTTTTTGGATATACAAATCCAAAGCATCTACAGCCACCAAAGTACATGGATTAATTGGCTGAACAGTGAAAGTTAAGGTCTGAATAGTTCCATAATCTGAAACATCAGGCGTGTAAGTTGGGTTGATGATTTCCGGATTATCAAAATCTCCATTGCCACCACTCCACATTACCGAACTATATTCCGTAGCCAAAGCATCCAATATTTGATAATCTAAATCCTGACAAATCATGTTATCCTGTCCGGCGAAAGCGGTGGGGTGTTTTTGGATATACAATTCCAAAGCATCCACAGCCACCAAAGTACAAGGATTGATGGGTTGAACCGTCAACGTTAAAGTAAGGGTTGTTCCATAATCTGAAACATCAGGTGTGTAAGTCGGGTTAACGATTTCTGGATTATCAAATCCACCATTACCTCCACTCCACATAAGCGAACTATATTCCGTAGCCGTAGCATCCGAAATTAAATAATCCGCATCCTGACAAATCGTGTTATCCTGTCCCGCGAAAGTGGTGGGATGTTTTTGGATATACAATTCCAAAGTATCCACAGCCACCAAAGTACAGGGATTGATCGGCTGAACGGTCAAAGTTAAAATAACGGTTGTTCCATAATCTGAAACATCAGGTGTGTAAGTTGGATTGATAAAAGCGGCATTATCAAAATCTCCGTTTCCACCACTCCACAGCACCGAACTATATTCCGTAGCCGTAGCATCCGAAATTAAATAATCCGCATCCTGACAAATCGTGTTATCCTGTCCCGCGAAAGCGGTTGGGTGTTTTTGGATATACAAATCCAAAGTATCCACAGCCACCAAAGTGCAAGGATTAATGGGTTGAACTGTGAGCGTTAAAGTTACGCTTGTTCCGTAATCTGAAACATCAGGTGTGTAAGTCGGGTTAACGATTTCTGGATTATCAAAATCTCCATTGCCACCACTCCACAGCACCGAACTAAATTCCGTAGCCAAAGCATCCAATATTTGATAATTTAAATCCTGACAAATCATGTTATCCTGTCCCGCGAAAGCAGTTGGGTGTTTTTGGATAAATAATTCCAAAGCATCCACAGCCACCAAAGTACAGGGATTGATCGGCTGAACGGTCAAAGTTAAAATAACGGTTGTTCCATAATCTGAAACATCAGGTGTGTAAGTTGGATTGATAAAAGCGGCATTATCAAAATCTCCGTTTCCACCACTCCACAACACCGAACTATACTCCGTAGCTTCTGCATCCGAAATCAAATAATCAGAATCCTGACAAATCATGTTATCCTGTCCCGCGAAAGCTGTTGGGTGTTTTTGGATATACAAATCCATCTCGTCCACAGTTACCAAAGTACAAGGATTGATCGGCTGAACGGTCAAAGTTAAAATAACGCTTGTTCCGTAATCTGAAACATCAGGTGTGTAAGTCGGGTTAACGATTTCTGGATTATCAAAATCTCCGTTTCCACCACTCCACAGCACCGAACTAAATTCCGTAGCCAAAGCATCCAATATTTGATAATTTAAATCCTGACAAATCATGTTATCCTGTCCAGCGAAGGCGGTTGGGTGTTTTTGGATATACAAATCCAAAGTATCCACAGCCACCAAAGTGCAAGGATTGATGGGTTGAACCGTGAGCGTTAAAGTTACCGTTGTTCCGAAATCTGAAACATCAGGCGTATAAGTAGGATTAAGAAAAGCCGTATTATCAAAATCTCCATTACCTCCACTCCACATAAGCGAACTAAACTCAGTCGCCGTTGCATCCAATATTTGATAATCAGAATCCTGACAAATCGTGTTATCCTGTCCCGCAAAGGCAGTCGGGTGTTTTTGGATATACAAATCCATCTCATCCACAGCCGCCAAAGTACAAGGATTAATCGGCTGAACCGTCAGAGTTAAAGTAACGGTTGTTCCATAATCCAAAATATCAGGAGTATAAGTAGGATTAAGAATTTCAGGATTATCAAAATCTCCGTTTCCACCACTCCACAACACCGAACTATATTCCGTAGCCAAAGCATCCACAATATGATAATCAAAATCCTGACAAATCGTGTTATCCTGTCCGGCGAAGGCTGTTGGGTGTTTTTGGATATACAATTCCAAAGCATCCACAGCCGCCAAAGTACAAGGATTGATCGGTTGAACTGTGAGGGTTAAAGTTACCGTTGTTCCATAATCTGAAACATCAGGTGTGTAAGTCGGGTTAACGATTTCTGGATTATCAAAATCTCCATTGCCACCACTCCACAAAACCGAACTATACTCCGTAGCCGTAGCATCCAAAATTAAATAATCAGAATCCTGACAAATCGTGTTATCCTGTCCCGCGAAAGCGGTGGGGTGTTTTTGGATATACAAATCCAAAGCATCCACAGCAATATAAGTACAAGGATTAATCGGTTGAACTGTCAAAGTTAAAATAACGGTTGTTCCATAATCTGAAACATCAGGCGTGTAAGTTGGGTTGATGATTTCCGGATTATCAAATCCACCATTACCTCCACTCCACATAAGCGAACTATATTCCGTAGCCGTAGCATCCGAAATTAAATAATCCGCATCCTGACAAATCGTGTTATCCTGTCCCGCGAAAGTGGTGGGATGTTTTTGGATATACAAATCCAAAGTATCCACAGCCACCAAAGTACAAGGATTGATAGGCTGAACCGTCAGCGTTAAAGTAACGGTTGTTCCATAATCTGAAACATCAGGCGTGTAAGTTGGGTTGATGATTTCCGGATTATCAAATCCACCATTACCGCCACTCCACAAAACCGAACTATATTCTGTAGCCAAAGCATCCACAATATGATAATCAAAATCCTGACAAATCATGTTATCCTGTCCGGCGAAAGTGGTGGGGTGTTTTTGGATATACAAATCCAAAGTATCCACAGCCACCAAAGTGCAAGGATTGATGGGTTGAACCGTGAGCGTTAAAGTTACCGTTGTTCCGAAATCTGAAACATCAGGCGTATAAGTAGGATTAAGAAAAGCCGTATTATCAAAATCTCCATTACCTCCACTCCACATAAGCGAACTAAACTCAGTCGCCGTTGCATCCAATATTTGATAATCAGAATCCTGACAAATCGTGTTATCCTGTCCCGCGAAAGCAGTCGGGTGTTTTTGGATATACAAATCCATCTCATCCACAGCCACCAAAGTACAGGGATTGATCGGCTGAACGGTCAAAGTTAAAGTAAGGGTCGTTCCATAATCCAAAATATCAGGAGTATAAGTAGGATTAAGAATTTCAGGATTATCAAAATCTCCGTTTCCACCACTCCACAACACCGAACTATACTCCGTAGCTTCTGCATCCGAAATCAAATAATCAGAATCCTGACAAATCGTGTTATCCTGTCCCGCGAAAGCGGTGGGATGTTTTTGGATATACAAATCCAAAGCATCCACAGCCACCAAAGTACAAGGATTAATCGGCTGAACCGTCAGAGTTAAAGTAAGGGTCGTTCCATAATCCAAAATATCAGGAGTATAAGTAGGATTAAGAATTTCAGGATTATCAAAATCTCCGTTTCCACCACTCCACATACTCGAACTATATTCCGTAGCTACCGCATCCAAAATTAAATAATCAGAATCCTGACAAATCGTGTTATCCTGTCCCGCGAAAGCGGTGGGGTGTTTTTGGATATACAAATCCAAAGCATCCACAGCCACCAAAGCACAAGGATTGATCGGCTGAACAGTGAAAGTTAAGGTCTGAATAGTTCCATAATCTGAAACATCTGGTGTGTAAGTTGGATTTATCAAAGCAGGATTATCAAAATCTCCATTGCCACCACTCCACAAAACAGAACTAAATTCCGTAGCCAAAGCATCCAATATTTGATAATCTAAATCCTGACAAATCGTGTTATCCTGTCCGGCGAAGGCTGTTGGCAACCATTGAATTTCCAAAGTCATCGGGGAAACATCGGCTAAAGCGCAAGGTGAGATTGGTTCGGCGGTCAGGGTTAAATCCAGTGTTTTTACAGCAATATCATTTGTTCCCGGATGGTAAACCGGATTTACCAAAGTGCTGTCATCAAAAGTACCATCACCGGAAGTTTCCCAGAGTACCGAACTAAAATTGAACGCGGTGGCCGGAATTGGGTAATCCTGATTTTCGCAAATAATTGCATCACCGCCTGCATCCGCAATCGGCAACCATTGGATGTTGAGCATCATCATATCCTCATCAGCCACCAGGCAAGGTGTAGCTGGTTCAGCAAAAAGGCTGAGTGCAACCCCGCCATCAGCAATATCCGCACTTCCCGGCGTGTAAACCGCTTCCAAATCCTGGGCATCATCAAAAGTTCCATCGCCAGCCATTGACCAGACAAAATCCACACTATTGTAAACCATGCCCGAAAGCTGGTGAGTAGCATCTTCGCAAATCGTAGCATCATCCCCGGCAAGGGCTATTGGCTCTTTTTGAATGAGCAATTGCACACATGCAAAAACTACATCATCACAAGGAGCAATGGGCGTGGCCGTTACACAAATATCCACATCCACACCTGATATGTCGTCAGAGCCGGGATAATAAATCGGATTAATTATTTCTACATCCGAAAACGTTCCATCGCCTTCGCTAGTCCAAAGAATGGAGCTATAATTTTCTACTGAAAGTTGCGGCTCGAAAGTCTCGGTTTCGCAAATCCACACATCAGCAGTTTGCAGATCAAAAATCATTTCGGGAGTAAGCGAAACAATGGCGCTCGTTGAAATTGCAGTATCCTTTGCATTAAAAACTTTACAGAAATAAACACCGGCTTCGACAAGCTCAGCCTGCCCGAGGTTCAAATCCTGAAGGTTTTCGCCGGCAAGGATTTCATCATCTTTAAACCATTGATATTCCAAATTGGTTCCGGTGGCTACTACCTGCATAAACAAAGTCTCGCCTTCGCATAAATCCTGCGATGCCGGATCGGTGATGATGGCAGGCGGTTCGATGCCTATTTTCAGCATGTAGCTGTTATTATCCACATTAAATTCGGGTGGCCAGCTTCCGCTGATTTCGCTATACAAATAGCCAAAGGGAATATTGCATTGCCAAAAATCTGTTACTTCAGTAGAATCATTCGGGCTCACCGAAATCTCAAATTGATTGATAAACAAAGTATCCGAAAGGTAAATGCTGTAAATGTTGAGCATGGCCGCCCCTGTTGTGCCGCCACAATTTTTAACGGTGGCATTAATCTGAATCACTTCGTTGAGTTCGGGATAAAGATTGGAAGGAACAATTCCGTTGGCCCATGAAAAAAGCAAATCGGGGGCATCGCCCACAATGATAGCTCGTGTGGCCGTATTGTTGGTTTCGTTAAGCTCTTCGATAAGATTAGCGGAATCAAGTTCTACCCTGAATTCGTGGGTGCCGGTTTCGCCGGAGGAAAAAATATCCGGCCAGATGGCACTGGCTTCTTCGCCCGATTGCAGGGTGTCGGCATCAAAAGTGCCCACCTGCTCATCATCGGCGTAAAGCAACACCTGGAACGGATTGGCAGGAACATTTCCCTTGTTAAACCAGGTGGCCGTTACATCCACTTCTTCGTAGAGTTCAGGATTAATTTCCGAAGGGGCAATGTGTTGGGATAGTATTTCCAGATCGGGCAAATCCTCATACACACGAATGTAGAGCATGGCCGTGTTGTTGCCTTCGTTTATCTCATCCAACAAATTATCCGCATCAGCCACCACTTGAACCGTAAAATAGCCGGTTTGTGTAAAAGTGTGCAAGACCTGTGACTGTGCATAAATATTCCCGTTCACGTAAGGCACAATATCTGTTTCCAGGATTTCGCCATTCATCTTATATGAGATTTCGGGTTCGTAAGCCCTGAAAGGCCCATTGTTGTAAATCCGGGATTTAAGTTCCACAGTTTGCCCCATCAATATGTTTAGGCGCATGCCCGGACTATTGCCCGGATAAAAGGCCGTGAGCCTGGGTTGCAGATCAATGCCGAGGGTTAAACAGCTTTCGTTGTTATACTCGTTAAGCTCGGGAACCAGGTTTTCATCATCCGCATTAGCACAAATCTGGTGAACGCTATCTTCCATCATCCACAGCTGCGAAACAATGGTGGTAGTTTCGTTGATTCCGAGGCCATTCACCAAAATACGCTCACCGAGATCTTCGCCATCCATAGTGAAATTAACATAGAAATTTCCGGCCTCCGCACTTCCGCTATTGCTCACGGTAAGCATGAAGTTCATGGGATCTCCTGATGTGGGATTGTAGGAAGAAGCCGTAATGCCCGACACGCTGAGTTCGGCGGTGGGCTGCTCGACGATGATATTCTTGGTTAAAGTTTGGTTGGCCTCGTTGGATTCGTCAACCGCATTTGCCGGATCGACTACAATTTTAATCACATGACCTCCCGGCATGCTGATACTTTGACCAAAGAGCGAGATGGTTCTTGTAGAACCTCCGCTGATTGCGGACAAAGGAACAGTTCCCAAAAGCGTGGTTTCGTCCAGATAGAAACTTGCTGTGGTGGCGGTTGATGCCGCCCAATTGAGGTTTTTCACCTTGGCCATAATACCAAATTCCTGTCCGCCCAAAGGCGAATTATCAGTAAACCACAAATCCACCGGCTTAAGATCAGGTTCGCTAACATAGAAGTAGCGCGACTTTGCCGCCGTATTATTCGATTCGTTACTCTCAGCCACCAAATGGTTGGGATCCACAATAAAATAAACCGAATGATTTCCGGTGGTGGCAAATTCCGTACTCATCGAAAAACTGTGGCTGCTGCCCTGAGCCAGCGTGGGATAATAGGAAGAGTCCGTTAGCACATTATCCACATAAGCATAGAGCCAGATATTGAAAGCATCGAGATTTCCGGCGTTGCTGAAAGATGCCGAAATAGTGTTGGGCGTGTTTATGACGGGATTGCCCGACCAGCCGATGTTCCAGTTGCGAATAACAAGATCGGCCAAATAAGTTGGTTCAACTGGTGGTGGATCATCGGGATCTACGACAGGAATAACGCTAAATCCGTGGCTTGCCGTCGTTGCCGAAAGTGTAAAATCAGTAACTTCCGCCGAAACGGTGTAGCTACCCAGGTTGCCCGGAACAGTGAAATAGATGTTGTAATCGCCATTGGCGTTGGTGTAGCCGATGTAAGTAGCTCCGGTTTCGTTGATGGTCATCACCACCTGCGCACCCGAAACATTGCTATTGCGGAATTTGGTATTTACGTAGTTGGCATGGCCGTAAAAACGCAGGGTTCCGTAGGGATAAGCCGTACTTCCGTTGAGGTAGGAAGTAGCGGCAATAGCTCCCGGTACCTGAAATTCGCCCACTACCACCGGACGGATGGCGAAGTTGTTCAACTCGTTGTCCTCGGCGATGCTATCCGCTTCGTCAATTACCACCTTTACGGGATAATATTCGGGGACAGCAAAAATATGATTAAAGGAAATACCCGCCGTGGATTGTGGTGCAATGGCTGCGAACGTAGTTTCATAAACCAGTTCATCCATAATGTAAACGTTCACCGGAACATTTTCTGCCGGATAATCGGAGGTATTGCGGATGGTTGCGTAAATTGCTATTTCTTCGCCAACATCAGGGTTGCCGTTGCTAAAGTTGATGTCGTTGGCATAAATAGCGAGGTCGAGCTGATCATCACTAACGACTGGGCCGCTTTTATATGCCGCCGCTTCACCTTGTGCGGGATTGCCCAAAGCATCATAAGCAAAAAATTGATAGCCAAGCAATGAATTTACAGGCAGGGTGGTGATGAAGGAATACTCTTTGCCATCCACGAAATTCACATCCATTGGATCCACTTCCGAAATGTTGGCACGGCTTTCGCCGGGATCAAGAAAATCGCCATCACCATTAAAGTCGATGCCCACTTTGGGGTAGGTATTCATGGGCGCATCATTGTCCGCGTCGGAATAAAGCACCTTGTACTCAAAATAGGTTCCCGGAGGACCAACTTCCGGCGAAATACCAGAAGTGCCATTGTAAGGATCTTCTTCCACGAAAGTAAGCTGCGGAGGAGAACTGGCATAGTAGCCCTTGCCTTCCAGAATGATGTCCTGTGTTCCGGCATCCGAGGTAAACTGGATTGTTCCACCGTACCAGGCAATATTGGTGGGATTGAAACTAATGGCCACCGTTTGCGCTTGCCCGGAAGTAAGGGTAAAGTTAGCCGGGGAAATCTCAAACACTTCATCACCAAACATAGCTGCGCTGATCTGCAAACCCTGTGAACCGTTGTTTGTGACGGTCATATTTTGCACAGCTCCGGCTTCGATATCCACCCAGCCAAAGTTGTGGTTAGTGAGGCTAAACTGCCAGCTGGATTCCGGTTGTTCGCCCGTTCCCGTGAGCGGCACGTCAAAATCACCTTCAATATCACCGAGATTGGTGTGGATAATTAAATTCTCGCTGTAGAAAATAGCAGCCTGCGGGGTAAAACTTACCTGCACGGTTTGTGATGCTCCCGGTATAATCGTTCCCGAATACATGGCAAAGAAAGGATTGACGGAAGAAATGCTGTCAATTATTAGTTCAGCTCCGCCGGTATTGGAAAGTGTTAGATCTGCGTTTGCCCCCTCACCAAGGGTTACGGTTCCGAAATTAATGGATGGTGGGTTAATTGTTAGTTCGGGCGTGGGATCGATAAGGTTTGCATGAACTTCTACTTGTGCTATGGATTTGGAAGCTCTGTTTCCTTCATTAAACAAAGCTTGGATTTCAGCTTCGGAAAGAGCGCGGTTGTAGATTCGGATGTTATCAATTTTTCCATTAAAAAACTCAGAAGTCGAACCGTAACTACCCCTATGTAATGCTCCAAAAGAAAGAGGAATATTTGTATTCGAAGAACCTATATTAAAGGTGTTTTCATCTACTAATGACCCATTTACATATAATTCTAATTCTATAGAATTACCTGAATTTCTAACTAAAACAGCCGTTATTAATGAGAATGAATTAGCGGGTAGATTATTAGAAGGTATACTTACAGCTCCTACAATTTGGTTATCATCGATATACGAAAATCGCAATTCCGGGATAGGAACTTCTAATTGACTATTTAAAAACCTAATCGAATAGCCGGACTCAATTGGAGTGCCAGCTCCGGTTTGTCCTTTATTAATTATTTTTGCAGATTGATCATAATTAGGGGAGTTTATCCATGTGCTAATAGTATACTCATTTATGCCAAAGTCCAATTTATCTCCAATAGAAATATAATCATTAATCCCATCAAAATCATAGGCACTGTTTTCATTCCCAAACCTGTCGGTGGTGAGGGTTGCACCATTTACAGTTCCGTTGTGGCCATTTTCGCTTTCATCGTTGGCGTTGCCGTTAAACGGGTAGTAGGCCACCAAACCGCTATCGAGATTCATGGTTGGTGTGGTGTTATTGGAAATTAGTAGGGTATCCCAATAATCCCCGACAGCATAGTTGCGGTTGAGGGTAAGGGGGAGGAGGAGGGAATCGCCGGATTCTATCTCGAACCCTGACAGGGTTTTGAACCCTGTCAGGGTTGTATCCACGGCAAACGGAGCAGCAAGCCCAAACAAACTATCCAAAACTAAAGCTCCGGTGCCGGTGTTTTTAAGCTGAACAAAAATTGTGGTATCAGCATTTGGATCGGTTTCCAAAGTGCCAAATTCTACAGAATTGGTGGATAGCACCATTTCCGGCAGGCCGGTGATTACCGTAATGTAGTTTTCCGTAATAGTAGTGTGTGATAAAACGCCATCGGAAACGGTAAGTGTAATATCATACATTCCAACATCCTGATAGCTGTGGGCAGGGTTTTGTTCGGTGCTGGTTTCGCCATCACCAAAATCCCATTCCCATGAAATAATAGTTTCGGCAGGTGCCGAAATATCAGTAAACTGGATCACATCTCCAATTTTTGGCACCGCATTCGAAACTTCAAATGCAGCCAGCATGGTCAGTGTGATTGTGTCAGCAAAAAGGAGGCTCCAATGTCCAAGTTCATCATTCACACGCACACACAGTAAATGTTCGCCAATTGAATTCAGGGTGCTGTACTCTGGTGTGAAAGTATAATCGCTATTTGTTCCAAATGGAATTTCCAATGAAATCCCGTTTCCAAAGCCCGGATCTTCATCAAAATAATATTCCATTCCCACAATGTTTGGCAGAGTGGTAAGCTCAGTAGCTTCGGGAACTGTGAATTTAAAAACATCGTCAGCATAAACATCGCTCCATTTTCCATTTTCATCTTTTATCCTGACCATCAGGTTATGATAACCATCAGGCAAAGTTCCAAAATCAGCATCGAAAGTTACTTCTGATAAAACGCCCGGTGTAATCGGGACATCCACACCATTCCCAAAACCCGGGTCGGCATCAAAGAAATATTCCATTGCGATGATTAAAGGCAACGGTTCGAGTGTGGTGACCTCAGGTACAGTGAATTTGAAAACATCATCAGCATACACAATGCCCCAGTTTCCGGTTTCATCTTTTATCCGAACCATTAGGTTGTGATATCCATCAGGTAAACTTCCAAAATCGGCATCAAAGGTTATTTCGGATAAAACTCCGGATATGATTTGGACATCCACACCATTCCCAAAACCCGGGTCGGCATCAAAGAAATATTCCATTGCGATGATTAAAGGCAACGGTTCGAGTGTGGTGACCTCAGGTACAGTGAATTTGAAAACATCATCAGCATACACAATGCCCCAGTTTCCGGTTTCATCTTTTACCCGAACCATCAAATTATGGTAACCATCGGGCAAATTTCCAAAATCCGCATCGAAGGTTACTTCTGATAAAACGCCCGGAGTGATGGGAACATTCACACCACTGCCAAACCCAGGATCGGCATCAAAGAAATATTCCATGGCCACAATGTTGGGTAAAGGATCGAGTGCAGTAGCCTCGGGAACCGTGAACTTGAAAACATCATCAGCATACACGATGCTCCAATTATCGTTTTCATCTTTTACCCTGACCATTAAATTATGGTAGCCATCGGGCAAATTTCCAAAATCCGCATCGAAGGTTACTTCTGATAAAACGCCCGGAGTGATGGGAACATTCACACCACTGCCAAACCCAGGATCGGCATCAAAGAAATATTCCATGGCCACAATGTTGGGTAAAGGATCGAGTGCAGTAGCCTCGGGAACCGTGAACTTGAAAACATCATCGGCATACACGATGCTCCAATTATCGTTTTCATCTTTTACCCTGACCATTAAATTATGGTAGCCATCGGGCAAGCTCCCGAAATCCGCATTGAAAGTAAGTTCAATTAAGCTATCTGGGGATACAGCAACTGGTGTTCCGTTTCCGTAACCCGGGTCGGCATCAAAGAAATATTCCATTGCGATGATTAAAGGCAACGGTTCGAGTGTGGTGACCTCAGGTACAGTGAATTTGAAAACATCATCAGCATACACAATACTCCAGCTTCCGTTTTCATCTTTTACCCTAACCATTAAATTATGGTAGCCATCGGGTAAGTTTCCAAAATCCGCATCGAAAGTTACTTCTGTTAAATCGCCGGAGGAAATTGGAATATCCACACCATTACCAACACCTGGGTCAGCATCAAAGAAATATTCCATTGCGACAATTGAAGGTAATGATTCGAGAGTGGTGGCTTCGGGAACCGTGAATTTAAAAACATCATCGGCATACACAATGCTCCAGTTTTCGTTTTCATCTTTTACCCGAACCATAAGATTATGGTAACCATCAGGCAGATTTCCGAAATCCGCATCGAAGGTAATTTCGGTAATGCTATCGGGGGACACAGCAACTGGTGTTCCGTTTCCGTAACCCGGGTCGCTATCAAAGAAATATTCAAGGGCAACAATGTCGGGCAGTTGCGCCGTTGCATGTCTGCCGATTATAACCAGCAGCAGCAATATTAAATATTTGAATTTCATATTTATTAGATTTTTATTGGTGTGTGAAAGGAAATATTTCGCTCCTCCGGAGCTTTCTTCCTGCTTTAAATCTGGATTCTACAAATATTGTCGCAGCTCTGCCGCTAGATCCATGCTGCAGAGCAGCCAAATATTTGTAGCATGAATTGAATTTTGATATCATAAGCCCTGGAAGGGCGAAATATTAAATATGTCAAAATTCCATTTCATAGATTCAGATTTGCAAATCCTCACACCAATTATTTTACCTATTTATGCTCATTATGAGATTTGGCCTTGATGGTAACCGACACGGAATTCGCTCCCATTGATTCCACCTCGGTAGCGTAAATAGCCGGGATGGCCGGCAAGCCAGAAAGTACGTAAGGAATGCCGCCAGATTGGTAACCAAACAAACCACAATCGCCACCATTGGCACCAGCCCCGATGGCCTGGGAATATGGTTTTAATAGGTAACCCTTATCAATGTAAAGATCATAATCCACAAACACGCTGTCCATCACAACGTTTTGCTGGTTGTTCAATTCCGGTGGGTCAATGGGGTATTGTGTGCTGCTACCAATGTTGTGCATCATTAAATCGCCACCACCACCTTTAGAGCCGGAAACGAAAATATTATTAAGTTGATTGGTCCAGTAGGTAGTCATATTTCCAATAAAAATATTATTAATAATGTCAAGATCAGTGCTTGTATCGTCAACACCCATTACAATTGACACATAACTACCGTAAGTACTACTCCTGTATCCTCTAAAAAAATTATTCCTAACATCTGATATAGTTGGTATTCCTGAAAAATAGAGACCATAAATAAGTCCGTTATATGAAGAACTACCATCATTGATATGGGAAACAATCCAATTTTGCTGAATTAGAATACTTTCCCTATCACCATTTATGTATATTGTAAACCCTGTATAGGTTCTGCTATCAGAGGCGTAACCATAAATTGTATTCTTTTGTATTGTAATACTGTCCGTATTTATGTAAACCATTTTCCAGTTTTGCGTTCTACCATAATTCCCATAATAGATGTATAGACCTGAAACCACCGTTCCCTGGCTACCAGCATTAAAACTCAGATTAGTGACCCGGGCATGATTTTGTACTGCCTGGGTGGAATCGTTTTCCTCCAGCCAATAACCGGGACCAATAACCACCAATTGCTTGCTAAAACTGCCACTGCCATAACTGGCGGGGCTGCCCATCATGTATAGGGTGTCACTTGCACTTGCAACATCAATGGCTGCCTGTAATGTTGTAAAATCGGCGTTTACGGTTAATCCGTTGATAACGCGGTTGCTTACCCGCCAAACTTTTGCATTTGCATTAAAAGCCAGTAAAATGGCTACGATCGATAAAAGTGTAATTTTCTTCATAGTGATTTAAGTTTTAAATGAATGATTAATATTAATTGAAAAAAAAAATGAATTTTGTGGAAATGGGGGATATTTTGAAATGGGGATTTTGGGGTAGAGACAAGGTATGCCTTGTCTGTACGGAAATGGGAATCCCCCAAAATATAATAGCCGGGGCGATAATGCCATGCGGCAATAAAATCCCTCCATAATAAAATGGCGGGGGCGATGATGTAATTTGGAAATGGGGATTGGGATTTTTGGATATTTTGAAATGGGGATTTTGGGGTAGAGACAAGGCATGCCTTGTCTGTACGGAAATGGGAATCCCCCAAAATATAATAGCCGGGGCGATAATGCCATGCGGCAATAAATTCTGCCAAAATATTTTGGCCGGGGCGATAATGGCATTCGGTAATAGGAATTGCCCCCAATAATAAAATGGCTGGTGCGATAATGGCATTGGGCAATAAAATCCCTCCATAATAAAATGGCAGGAGCGATGATGTAATTTGGAAATGCGGATTGGGATTTTTGGATATTTCGCATGGGGAATTTGGGTAGAGACAAGGCATGCCTTGTCTGTACGGCAATAAATTTCCCCATAATGAAAATGGCCATCGCGATAATGCCATGCGGAAATGGGAATCCCCCCAAAAAATATGGCTGGGGCGATAATGGCATTGGGCAATAGGAAATCTCCCCATGATAAATTGGCAAATGCGCTGATGCTGCATGGAATCCCAAATTTCCATAAATAATATTGCCAGGGCGGCCAATCCAGAATGAATCCCGGATATTCCATTATTATTTCCCATCTCCAAATCCCCCTTCCTTTCTTAATTTATCCTTTTCCCAATTCTGGGGGTTGGTTTTTATGTAGTGCCTTATGCGCTTTAGCTCAGCGTCGTTGCGGATGATGTGATCCCAAAATCGGGGATGCCAGTCCATTTCGTAGCCCTGCCTGTGGGCGTGGTTCGATACGGCAGATTTGTAGCTGCCTATGATGGAGGAAATGGAATTTTTGCCCTGGTTTTGGAAGCGTTGGCTGCCGGGGGGTTTTTTTGGCGGGGGTGGGGGAATTGGGGATTTTGGGGTAGAGACAACGCATGCGTTGTCTGTACGGCAATGCAGATCATCATTGTAATTCGGATCATCCTCGCAATTTGGATCAGAATTGCAATTCGAAAAATCATTTTCATCTGAATCAGGGTTGTGGTGAAATCCATCATTTAAATCCGCATTTTCATTGCCCTGCAAATTTTGGCTGTGCAAGGTTTGGAGATATTCCCAATAATTGTCATCAATTTCCTTGAGAATATCTTTCATCGGGTCGTCATCGGTGAGTTTTTCAATTTTGATTTCCCGTTGGCGGTGATCGGGCGTGTTGCTGTGATCGTATTTGTTTTTTAGGATGATGATGCCATGCACATGATTGGGCATTACTTCAAAGGTGTCGAGGGTAACATTTTTGGCGTGGTTGGTAATTTCGTACCAATATTTTTTGGATAGCTCACCCTGGGGAGATAAATACATTTGGTCGTCCCTGATTTCTCCAAAAAAATGTTGCATCTGTGCGGTGCAAATGGTGATAAAATATTTGCCGTTCCAGCGGTAGTCCCAGTTTTGCAGTCGGGTGGAAGAAATGCGGTATCGGCCATCAAATAAATCTTTGCTCATATTTTATGGATTTTGGTGGATTGGGGTGATAGAATTGAATAATGCGATTGATTTGGGGGGTGTAGAGACAAGGCATGCCTTGTCTGTACGGTAATATGATCCGGCAATGAAATCCGGCAATAAAATCCGGCAATGAAATGCGAAAATGGGAATCGGAAATGGAAAATTGATGGCCGGGGTGTAGAGACAAGGCATGCCTTGTCTGAACGGCAATAAATTCTGCCAAAATATAATGGCCGGGGCGATAATGGCATTCGGTAATATGAAATTTCCCCATGATAAATTGGCCAATGCGCTGATGCAGGTGGAATAATGAGTTTCCCATGAAAATATGGAAAAGGGGGCATTCCGTTTAGGCTGCATTTTATTGCCTTTGAATAATTCGTATTTTCGCCCTATGAAAACACTATTGGTTGATATTGAAGATGCCGCTAATTTGCAGGCTTTTTTGCAGGTAGTTAAAAAACTGGGCTTCGTAAAATCTGTGAAACCGGTCAATTCCGATGAAAGTGAATCAAATCTATCATCGGTAAATGAAGCTCCGGAAGAATACAACTGGACAAACCCTTCGCGTGCAGCATCAGAGGATGAAATTGATCTTTTGATGGATGTAATGGAACGTTCGGAGGGTGAAAACACTATAGATGAAGTTCGGCAAAAGATGAAACAATGGATAGCCGAAAAGTCAAAATAATCTGGAAGACTGAAGCTATTGTTGCCCTGCAAAAAATATACGATTACATCTGGGATCGTTCTCCACAAAATGCCGAAAAATTTATTGATTAATTTATTGATTTTGGAGATAGCCTCGGTAATTTCCCCTTGAAGTATGTTGCATGTCGTCATGAAAAGTTTAAAAAAAGAAATTTCAGATGCGCAGTTTTTAAAAAGAATTGGGTTTTTCTCTTTAAGGTTGTCGGTACAGAATTGATTATTCACAATATTGTTCATGCTAAAGCTATTTTTTAATTTTGAAGTCAGGGTTTCACTTTGAGTGAAGCCCTGACTATCTCTTTCGCTTGTGTAAAGTCAGGGCATGACTTGAAGTCATACCCTGACTAACATTTCGTGTGAAGCCCTGACTAATATTCACAATTGAACGCTAAAGAAACTACATTCGAAATTTATATGCAAAAAGTAGTCTGTGGATATCTACAATTGTTGTTTTGACAGATTTTAATTGATTGATAAATAAAACTTTGGATTCTATTTTGAAACCTTATAAATAGTGCCTGTCCATAAAGTCAGCTCTATTCTGACTTTGTAAGTGCGACCCCTTAGTCCCATAGAGGGTAGATCCCACGCTGCCAGTGCGTTGGCTGGTTCTTCCGCCAACTGGCGGAGAGTTAGAGGGGTGTGCGGCGGATGGCGAATATATAGTCCAACTCTATTTACCTTTTAGCCGTCGTTTGATTTTTTTCGGAACTGCGAAGGCGTTAAGCCGGTGTGCTCTTTAAAGGTTTTGTTAAAGGTACCAACAGCGTTAAATCCCACATCACCGGCAATGGCCTCAATTGAAAATGTCAGGGATTTTTTGGGGTCGGCCAAAACTCCCATTGCTTCCTTTACCCTGAATTCGTTGATATATTCTCGAAATTTTTTACCACTGTGTTCGATAATGGTCTGGGAAATATATGTACGGTTAGTTTTCATGATTTCAGCAAGTATTTCTTGCGATAAATCTTTGATGCGGTAAAGATGTTCTTCCTGCATCCTGATTTCGATTTGCTTAAAGAGTTCACCGTTTTTAAGGCCTTCGCTGTTTCGTTTTATTTCGGCACTTTTGAGTTGCTCAAGGCTTTTATGGTAAAGCAGGTTGTAAGCCGCGTTTTTTCGTTGGTATTCAACAAATAGCAGGAGCAATAATATCGAAACAATGAACAAGCCTGATATTACAGCAACTATTATGGTTTGTTTTTTTGATAGTTGAGCCTTATGCAAGAGTGTTGTTTTCTCTTTTTCTTTTTCAAAATGGTATTGATCTTCGAGGCGTGTGGTTTCGGCAATATTTTCGGCATTGAAAAGGCTGTCGGCGTAGTGCTTAAATATTTTGTGGTATTGGAGGGCTTGGTTAAACTTGCCGGATTGTTCATAAGTCTCGCTTAATAATTTTGCAGCATCACGGTGCATGTCGGGAGCTTGAATCTCCCGAGAGAGATCAAAGGTTTTTATCAGGTAGTCGATGGCATTTGAGAAATCCCCGGATTTTTGATAATAGCTCCCCATCAATTTGTAATTGTAGCAGAGTGGATGGGGATCATTTACTTCCTGGAAAATTTTATTACTCTCAGCAAGATAAAACATGGCACTGTCGGGCTGATTATTTTTCAGGAGTACCTCTCCTATATTCATTTGAACAATGGCTTTCCCATAGTTATAGTTTATCGATTTGCTTAAGGCCAGGCCTTTACGAAAGGACTCCATGGCTTTCTGGTTTTGCTGAAATGAATTGTACGCCACCCCGAGGTTGGCAAGGGTGTGAACGGCATTGTGTGTTTTGCCAATGCGTTCGTATATTTCGATGGCCCGTGTGTAATTGTCGATGGCTTGTTGAAACTCCCGGAGATTGGTTTGGCTAACGGCAATGGAACCCAGCGAATAGGCAATGCTGCTGCTGTCGGCAAGTTTTTCGGCATTTTGCAGTGCTTTAATTTTATATTCCAGAGCCTCAGGCAGCATTCCTTTCTTTTCGTAAACAAGACCCATATTTGCATAGTTGTGTCCCAGACCATGCAAGTCGTTAATTTCTTCCAGAATTTTCTGTGCCCCATCAAAAAAATACAAGGCTTCATCGTATCTGGAAAGGTGTTGCAGGCTACTCCCAATATTTATGGTTGAATAGGCCTGATTCTTACGGTTTTTTAGTTTTTTTTCAACCTCTAGATTGGTTTTCCAGTAATCCAGGCTTAAATCATACCTGTGCTGATATTCGTAAACCATTGCCAGCAGGCGGTATCCCAGGGCAAGGCCTTTGTTGTTATTCATGCTGTCGGCAAGTTTTATCAAAGCCTCACTATATGCAATGGCCTGATCGGGATTACTACGGGTATTGCCCTTGATGAGCTGCTCATAAATATTAATTTTTTCATCAGCTGGAGCGGATTCCAGTGCTGTTTTCAGGCTGTCGGAATTGGTTTTTGCATAAGAAGAAAGTGTTATTCCAAGAGCGAGAATAATAAAGAGTAAAATATTTTTCATAGACTTCTATTTTTGAGGCAATATTTGTTTTGTAAAAATAATATTATTAACAAATCATAGATTTAAATTTTGTACCATTCAACAATTGACATTTATAATATTGGTATAGAGATTTGAAAAAGATGTCTCACTTTGTTCGACATGACAGGGTATTTTGGCTTGGAATGGGGTATGAGAGGGGGCGGCAAAGCCGCCCCCTCTCATACCCCCTTTCTATTATCATTTCGCATTGTCATGTCGAACGAAGTGAGACACCTAATTATACCATATCAAAATTTAACCGAAATCTCTTTGTTTTAAATATTTTTTTTCTGCCCTGAACAATTGATAGGGTGACTTCATCATTGATTATAATATGTACCTTTGCTTGCAATGATAAATTAACAGATATGTCCGAATCACTTCTATTCGATACCCTGGCTTTTAGCAAGCGGCTTATTTCGGCTGGCTTTACGCAACAGCAGGCAGAGATACAGGCCGAAACCTTCAGGGAGATCATTGATGATAAGCTGGCATCCAAACGAGATTTGAAAGAACTGGATACAGGCTTAAAGCGTGATATTGAGCTATTACGACTTGAACTTAAACGTGATATTGAGCAACTGCGTGTTGAACTCAAACGCGATATCAAGGAATTAAGGGTTGAACTCAAACGCGACATGAAAGAGATGGAAATCTCTTTAAAAGCAGATATTGATGAAAAACACAATTCGCTCAAACGCGATATGAAAGAGATGGAAATGTCTTTGAAAGCAGATATCGATGAAAAACACAATTCACTCAAACGCGATATGAAAGAGATGGAAATGTCTTTGAAAGCAGATATCGATGAAAAACATAATTCGCTCAAACGCGATATGAAAGAGATGGAAATTACCTTTAGCAGTCAATTTAAAGACCTCGAATCAAAACTCACCATTAAACTTGGCGGTATGATGGCCGCTGCTATTGCCATTGTTGCTGCACTGATGAAATTACTCTAAGCCCTCCTGTTTCACTAAGCCTGCTTTTACCGGATTTTGTAGTCAGGGTTTCACTTAAAGTGAAGCCCTGAATAATATTCGGGTAAAGCCCTGACTACCTCTAGCGGTCGTGCAAAGTCAGGGTTTCACTTAAAGTGAAGCCCTGACTAACATTTGGAGTGAAGCCCTGACTATCCTTATTGGTTTCAAAAATAATGAAATGTTGCAATCTTTATTTTCCTATTCGGGCAAAAGGCTTTTTTTATACTTTTGGCGGACGAAATTTTTAGGAATAATTAATGCTTACCAAACTCCAAAAATGGCTTGTACTATTCATAATCAGGCGAAACGCCCGGAAAACTAAATTGACGGGTAGGCAAGTCTCGATTTATAATGCAAAAAAAATTGGAATAGTTGCCTTTGTTGACAGTATAGAGCAGTTTGATTTATTGGTGAAATTTAAAAAAACAATCGAAAGCTACAGCCCACGTGTTTCTGTATTGGGGTTTGCTTTTTTTAATGTGCTACCGGATTACTTCAATACCCAAATGCAAATGGAGGTGTTTTCAAGGAAGGAAGTCAGTATTTTTGGTATCCCAAAAGGAGCCAGAGTCAGGCAGTTCATCAATACAGAATTTGATATTTTGATTGATCTTACAATTGAAGAATTTGTGCCGATGTATTATTTGGCCGGCATGAGCAAATCAATAATCAAAGCCGGAAAATACCGTGAACAATTGAAGATGGTCTATGATGTAATGATACATAAAGAAGAGGAAATGACTTACCGGGAATTTCAGTTTGCAATGAAAAATTACCTTTTTAAAATTAATACTACACGAGCATGAAAAATCTTTTCGCTGGAACAGGAGTTGCATTGATAACACCCTTCCATAAATATGGTACCATCGACTTTACCTCGCTCGAAAAAGTGGTTCGGCATGTTATTGATGGTAAGGTTGATTATCTTGTTGTACTTGGAACCACGGGTGAATCTCCAACGATATCAAAAGATGAAAAAAATGCATTATTGGATTTTGTAATCGAAACTACAAACAACAAAATTCCTATTGTAAAAGGCATCGGGGGAAACAATACCCAGGAAATCATCGATACCATAACATCAAAATCCCATGAAGGAATAAGCGGAATATTGTCAGTTTGCCCTTATTACAATAAACCCCAGCAAAAAGGGCTTTACCAGCATTATAAAGCCATTGCCTGCGCCAGCTCATTGCCGATAATTTTGTACAATGTTCCCGGTCGAACCGGCTGCAATATTGAAGCTGAAACCACTCTTGAACTTGCCCACGAATTTAATAACATCGTGGCCATTAAAGAAGCTTCAGGGAATTTTAACCAGGTATCCCGGATATTAAAAAATAAACCGAAAGATTTTATTGTTATTTCGGGAGATGACCAACTGACCGTTCCGATGATGGCGATAGGAGCGTCAGGTGTAATCTCTGTTACGGCAAATGCCTTTCCAGCCGAATTCAGCAAAATGGTTGATCTTTGCAGCCAGGGAAAGTTTGAGGAGGCTTCAACTATTCATTATGAATTGTTGGATATTATGGATGCGTTTTTCGAAGATGGTAGTCCGGCAGGAATAAAGGCTGCAATGCAAATACTCAACCTTTCGCAAAATCACCTGAGGTTGCCGGTAATAAGGGTTAACAAATCGCTTTATATGAAACTAAATAATTTAATAACAGAATATCAAGAATCAAAAATTAAAAAAGTAAAATGAAACACACAAAACTAATTACACTAATTGTAGCACTTTTCACACTCAGCACGCTCATCGCGCAAAGCCAAACCATCGAAGAGATTTTTGGTGATCGTGGTGAAATTTATTTTGAATTTGAGCACACAAATTTTGATTTAAACAAACTATCAGGGTTGGTATCACTCGATCAGGTGAATGATGATGTGGCAAGAGCCTATGCCAATAAAAAGGAATTTGAAGCTTTTTTGAAGATTGTTGATGAATTTCAACTTTTGGCAAAACCCGGCGAACTCCTCAAGAATCCAAAAATGCTTGACAATATTAATGTTAAGGAAATTACGGAATGGGATTTTTATCCTACCTATGATGCATACATTGATATGATGTACCAGTTTGCACTGGATCATCCGGATATTTGCGAAGTTTTCAGCATTGGGCAAACTGTTGAAGGACGTGAATTGATGATGGCCAAGATTTCGGATAATGTGGAAACCCGTGAAAGCGAACCCCAGTTTTTATATACCGGAACCATGCATGGCGACGAAACAACCGGTTTTGTTTTGTTTTTGAGATTGATTGACTACTTGTTGACTAATTACGGAACCAACCCGGAAATTACTGATATGGTAAATAATATGGAGATTTGGATTAACCCGGCCGCAAACCCTGATGGCACTTATGCTGGCGGAAACAATACTGTAAACGGAGCTACCCGCTACAATGCCAACAATGTTGACCTCAACCGCAATTACCCTGACCCCGAAGATGGCCCGCATCCTGACGGCAATGTCTGGCAGCCCGAAACGCTTGCTTTTATGCAAATGGCCGAAGAAAATAATTTTGTGATGTCTGCCAATATACATGGTGGTGCCGAGGTGCTCAACTATCCATGGGATACGTGGTCAATATTAGCTGCTGATAACGATTGGTGGATTTATGTATGTCGCGAATACGTTGATACAGTTCACCTTTATTCCCCGAGTAATTATTTAACCGATCTCAATAATGGTATCACCAATGGATATGATTGGTACACAACAAATGGTTGTCGCCAGGATTATATGAATTATTTCCAGCAGTGCCGCGAGGTAACAATGGAAATTTCGGGAACAAAATTGTTGCCCCCAAGTCAGCTTCCAAGTCACTGGGATTGGAATTACCGTTCATTTATAAATTTCATTCAACAGGCAAGTTATGGTATTAACGGTATTGTTACCGACATGGAGACCGGTGATCCATTGGAAGCTATGATATTTATCGAAGGCCACGACATTGATAGCTCGATGGTATTTGCTGAACCGGCCAATGGTTTTTATCAGCGCATGCTCGATGAAGGTACATACGATCTTACTTTTTCCGCTCCGGGCAGGTATCCGGTAACAATTGAAGGGATAACAGTTACAAAATACAATACCGTTACCGTTAATGCTGAATTGGATGCCGGCAGCCTTATTCCGGAGTTTTCGGCCACTTCCACTTCCGTTTCGCTGGGCAGCCCTGTTAGTTTTTCCGATTTAAGTTATGGTAATCCGGTAAGCTGGGAGTGGGCATTTGAAGGCGGAAATCCATCCACTTCTACAGATCAAAATCCACAGGGAATTGTTTGGGACGAAACAGGCAGTTTCGATATTTCGCTCACAGTTACTGATGGTGACGGGAATAGTGAAACACTTTTAAAAGAGGATTATATTTCGGTAAATGCAGAATTTTTAATGGCTAACCAAACAATTACTACCTGCACCGGATTATTTTACGATACCGGTGGCGATGCCGGGCAATATGGCAATGATGAAGATTTTACGATGACCTTTATGCCCGGTAATGCCGGATCAAGCATTATTGTTTCTTTTGAAATGTTTGATGTTGAAGATAACGCGAGTTGCAGTTACGATTGGTTGAAAATTTATAACGGAAGCTCAACTTCAGCTACTCTCATCGATACATATTGCGGTACTGACTCCCCTGGAACTATCGAAGCTGATAACCAGGATGGAGCGCTTACTTTTGAATTTCATTCCGATTATTCGGTAACACTTCCCGGGTGGAAAGCCGTGATTAGTTGTACTGCACCACCGCTTTTGCCGGTAGCAAATTTTATGGCTGATACTACACATATTGCCCAGGGCGAAAGTATTCAATTTACTGATCTTTCGGACAATAACCCAACTTTCTGGACGTGGGCTTTCGAGGGTGGAACTCCATCAAGTTCGAGCGAACAAAATCCTTCGATAGCTTATAGCTTACCGGGGGTTTATGACGTAAGCTTAATTGTTCAAAATGAGTTTGGCTCTGATACTAAAACAATCGAAGATTTTATTATTGTTGACAGCACCATTGGCATTACCGAAAATGAGGATAAAAATTATGTAATCTTCCCAAATCCACTTGACGGAAACAATATGCTGAATATTATTAATGATGAAGTAATTGAGGAATATCAGGTATTAGACTTCACCGGGAAAATTATTGATAGGCAAAATGTAAACACGAATCATTTGAAGATTGATTTTAGTAGGCAAAAAAGCGGACTATATATCATTAAAATCAGGAGTAGAAATAATTGGTATATCGAGAAGATAAATACCATCCGGTAGTTTTATTTCACTAAGAAAGCTTTGACATATAAATGCAGAGATAAAAGGGTTTATCTCTGCATTTTTTTCTAAATTTTAGTACTCCTGACCCGGAAAATATAACCAAAAATGTTAGCTGCAGGTATTTATATTTATAATGTAAAATCGGCGGGTAGGATGCTGGATGCCGGAAAAATCCATGTAACAAGATAGGAGACCAATGTTTTATCACGTATAGGGTATTGCTTCCCACTTACAAAGAAATAAAAAGCCTGCACGATGGAATTGTCCACAGGTCTTTGCTAAATTGCTGAATTTGATCGCCCTGTAAATATCAATGCCACCAAGCCATTCATTCTCCGCAGCTACCGATAAACGTTTTAAATTTGTAAAGTCAGACGTGATTAGCAAAAGCTGCCTCTGATTGGAATCGGGCAAATCTTGTCCGATCATGCGAATTACCTGTAAACTTGTCCACTATGTGGGAAAATTTAAAATATAAATTTGGAATAGGCAAGTAAATTTCCAAATTGACAAGAAATTTGTATTATTGTTTGCTCAAAAATAACAATAATACAGCTTATGAAACAATACCAAACCATCCAATTTGAAGTAAGCGGCGATGTAGGCACTGTTTGGCTCAACCGCCCGAAAATTCACAATGCCTTCAACGAAGTAATGATAGCCGAAGTGCTTGACGTTTTTACAAAGGTCAATAGCATGGACAATATCAGGATTGTAATGCTGCGGGGTCGCGGAAAATCATTCTGCGCCGGCGCCGATCTCAACTGGATGGGTGGCGTAGCCGGATACACTTTTGAACAAAACTATGCCGAGAGCCTTAACCTGTCCAAATGTTTTTACGCCATTTACACCTGTGCCAAACCAACCATTGCCGTAGTTCACGGTGCCGCGATTGGAGGGGCAAACGGCCTGTTGGCTGCCTGCGATTTTGCTTTCGCGGATGATAATACCACCTTCTCGCTTAGCGAAGTTAAGATCGGGATTGTTCCGGCCTGTATTTCACCCTATGTTACCAAAAGGGTGGGGGAGTATGGTTCTAAAGAACTGATGCTTACCGGCAAACGCATCAAAGGCCCGGAAGCCGAACATCACCGCTTAGTGAATAAATCTTTAGCCCCGGAATTGCTCGAAGAACATTTGGATTCAGTGATAAAACTACTTCGAACCAGTGGCCCCAAAGCCATGACACAATGTAAAAACTTACTATTTGAGATTTCGAATAAACTTACTTTGGAAGAAGCCATCACTTACACCGCGAAGATGATTGCCGAAATCCGCGCCTCCGAAGAAGGCCAGGAAGGGATGAGTGCATTTTTGAATAAAAGGAAACCAAATTGGGTGGAGAAAAGTTAATGGTTAAATGTTAATAGTTGATAGTCTCGAAAAATAGAAAATTTTCTCCATAGGAGTCCTTCGGACAATTTTCGTAATTTTTCGAGCCCGCCTTGCCGCTAGCGTAGGCTTTTGTTAAGGCGAGGCAAGGATGTTGCAAATCCGGGATTCGTGAATCCTGGACACGGGCAAAGCCCGGCATTAATAGTTACAAGTAAACTAAAAAAAGGATGAATAGTGGGAATAGCCAAAGTACAAATAGGATAACTTGTCCCGATTTGGCAGGATTTGGTTTTTTGCAGACACAGAAAATGACCGACCCTAAAAAACCAAACAGCTTGTTCCGTATTTTTATCGGGAAGCTATTTTTTTGCCAATGCTCCGAATAAAAGTAAATTTGCTAAAAGATAAAAATATATGAGCCTATTTCAGAACTCTGTTCTAAATAAATATTTAAAAGGATTAGAAACCGAAAAAGTTAAGGAAGCTTACGAAAAGTTTACAAGGCATTTCCACAATCCTGAAATTCAAGAAAATATTAGAAATTCAAAAGAAGAACAATACCAAGGCGAATTTCTGATTGACCTTTTTGTAAATGTTTTAGGATACATAAAAAATCCAACCCCTGAATTTAATCTTACAACGGAATTAAAAAATATAAAAGATTCAAAAAAAACTGATGGTGCTATTTTAAACGGAGAAAAAACACTTGCAGTTATCGAATTAAAAGGAACAAACACCACTGATTTAAGTAAAGTTGAAACCCAGGCATTTGGATATAAAAATAACCAACCAGGTTGTAATTATGTGATTACTTCCAACTTTGAAAAATTGAGATTTTACATTGACAATGCCGTTGACTCCGAAGAATTTACTTTATTCCAACTAACAAAAGAAAGATTTGATATTCTTTGGCTCTGTTTATCGTCAGATTATCTTTTAAAAAATACACCAAAGAAAATAAAAGACGAATCCTTAACACAAGAGGAAAACATAAGCAAAAAACTTTACAATGACTATTCTGATTTTAGAAATGAAATTTTTGATAGTATTCAAAAAGAAAACCCGGAACACGATAAACTAACTTTATTTAAGAAAACCCAAAAATTACTTGATCGTTTTATATTTATATTTTTTGCAGAAGACAGATTATTACTTCCGCCAAATTCTATTCGTTCGATAGTTAATCAATGGACTGATTTGCGGGATAAATATGATGAGTATTTTCCGCTTTATGACCGTTTTAAAAAATATTTCGCATATATGAATACAGGACATAAAGGACAACAACACGATATTTTCGCTTACAATGGCGGCTTATTTGCACCTGACAAAATACTGGACAACATCAAAATAAATGATGACATTCTTTCAAAGTATACAGTAAATTTGAGTAATTACGATTTTGAAAGTGATGTAAGTGTAAATATTCTAGGTCATATTTTTGAACATTCGCTGGGGGAAATTGAAAATGTGCAAGCAGAAATAGCCAGGACGGCGGAGCA
>Ga0307990_1000138_pt1 | contig 68573 bp, 68 predicted proteins | sample EllFjometagen129_FD_203168 | JGI IMG/M metagenome (GOLD analysis project Ga0307990, IMG submission 203168) | Marine microbial communities from Ellis Fjord, Antarctic Ocean - #129 | ecosystem: Environmental > Aquatic > Marine > Unclassified | place: Southern Ocean | collected 2014-10-08
ATCAAACAATAAAGAAAAAACCCAATGATGCGTACCATGAATCTATCTGCAAAAATGCAGCATAAATCAATAAATGTTTAACTTAACAAACGACGCCTTTGGTACAGGAAATGGGGAGTATTATATAGGAAGGGTATTCTAAATTCAGATAACTTCAAAGCAGAGGTTAACTATAAGTAAAAGTACAAAAAATAGCTGACAGCCAATTCAATATTGTTTACAATAATGTCAATTATTTCCGTATCATGTAATAGGTTCTTTAATTTCAGTTTGCGTCTGAAATTCCTTTGGATGGTCTAATTCAGAAATGTTTTGAAATCCATCGTTTGGATTTGACACGTCTAACTGTAAAATCAATGTTCGAGGCTAACTTTTCAAAGGTAAATAGAGTTTTCATTTGATCTGGATGGCGTTAATCAGCATCAGAATGGCTGCCACAAAAGAAGTAACAGCAAACAGTACCTTTATTTTGTTTGGTTTGAATTTGAAAGTCAGACGGGCTCCCAGAATCCCACCCACCAATCCGGCTATTGCGAGGGGCAATGCCAATCGATAGTCAAAATGTCCCGAGGTGAGGTGCCCGAGAAATCCCGAGGAAGCTATGATCAACACCAGTGTGGTGGAAGTTCCAATGGCTACATGGACAGGCACTCTAAGTGCCAGAATCATCAATGGCACGAGAAAGGAACCCCCGGAAATACCAACCATTCCGGAAACAAATCCGGTAAGTAACACCACCGGAACCACAAGGAAGTAATTCATTTTTGGAGTGCTGGTGGAGTTACTTTCATTTTCCCCGGATTTTAGCATTAGCAGGGATGCCAGGAATATAAACCCGGCAAAGATAATCTTTAGCCATTTATCCTGGAACATTCCCGACAACATCCCTCCGAAAAAAGCTGCAAACAGACTAAGGCTGCCAATGAAAAGAACCAGCTTCCAGTCGGTGATCTTTCTTTTCCCAAATAAAATAGTGGCCGCAAGAGATGATATGATCAGGATAAACTGACCTGTTGTGGCTGCCGTATGCATGCCAATCCCTGAAAAAGCCAGGGCCAGCACATAAAAGTTACCTCCTCCGCGACCAGTCATGGTCATCAATACCGCGATCACAAAAATGATCAGGGACAAAAGAAATACATTCATGATACAAAATAACAATTTTATTATTATCCTCTCTCAAATCGATGATAGAAATTTCACTATTCCTGCTACTTCAAGAAATGAAAATTGTAGTGCACCCTAAGTTTTCACTTCTTTACTTTTCTTATTACTCCTCCTCAAGTTGTTCGATAGAATATTACGCCCGAAGACATTCTCACACAGCCACCTAACTTATTGGCCTTTGGCTTAATTCCCTTCAATCATATATTCTTTCATCTGGGGAGTTGTAGGATTTTTGAAAACATCGTTGGGATGACCTTGTTCAATAATTTCTCCATAGTTCATAAAAACAACATGATCAGCTAAACGCTGGGCTTGCCTCATCACATGTGTCACAAGGATAATGGTATAGTGTTTTTTTAGGTCTCTGAACAGGGTTTCTATTATTTTGCTTGATACCGGGTCCAACGCTGATGTTGGCTCATCCGCCAGGATAATTCTGGGTTTTACTGCCAGTCCTCGTGCCAGGCAAAGCCTTTGTTGTTGTCCTATAGAAAGGCATTCAGCAGAATGGTGCAGCCGGTCCTTGACCTCGTTCCACAATCCAACCTCCCTCAATTTCTTTTCCACATTGAAATCAAGGAGCTTTTTGTTTTTCACGCCCTTAAGTTTAATGCCGTAGGCCACATTTTTATAGATGGAAACAGGCAAGGGATATGGTTTTTGAGAAAGCAGACCCATTTTCTGCCTGATAAGAGGAACGTTCTTATTTGTATGTAAAATTTCATCGTTTTCTATAAAAATGTTTCCACTGACGACAAGTTCCTTGTATAAATCAGTTAAGCGGTTCATGGATTTAAGCAATGTTGTCTTTCCGCAACCAGAAGGGCCTAGTAATACTGTTATCTTATTCCTGGGTATTGTCAGGTTGATATTTTTTAATATATGTTGTTCCCCTGCATATACATTTAAGTCTTCTATTCTAAAAATAGAATTTGCTTCCTCTTCTTCTTTTCCGGAAACTGTTGTATTTAGTTTCGTTTCATATTCTGATATGAGTGTATCCATGATTGTATTATTTATTTATTTTCCGTGCCATTTTTTTAGAAAAACCTCTTGCCGACAAACTGATTATTAAAATGATAACTGTAAGAATTATAGCCGCTGCATATGCTCTTTCCCTTACCTCGGGAATAGGTGAACTAAGTTGAAAAAATATAGCTAAAGGCAAGGTTGCTGCCGGCTCGTCGAGATTGGTTGGGATTAAATCAGTGTATCCTGCTGTAAATAATACCGATGCAGCATCGCCAATTCCTCTTCCAAATGCCAGTAAGACTGCCGTTATAAAGCCAGAAAACCCTTGCTTCATCATTACTTTGAAGGCCATCTCGGTACGTGTGGAACCAAGAGCCAGGGCAGCTTCATGCAACCCTTTTGGGATGGTTGATAAAACTTCATCAAAAGTTCTTATTAATATCGGTGTTATCAATAGCGCAACAGTAATGATCCCTGCAAGCAGCGACGCGTTTAAGCCAAGTGCCAGCATAAGTGTGAATCCAAAGGCACCATAAACAATTGAAGGGATCCCCCATAGCGCATCAAGAAAATATCTGATGGTATTTTGTGTACGCTTATACCTTACTAAATGAACATTGATGTATAATGCAGCAGGCATCCCCAATAGAATTGCAATAAACGTTGCTCCAAATGCAATGTATAATGATCCGATAATTGCATTTAAAATGCCACCTTCGCCCCCGTAGTAATATCCCCCTTTCGGCGTTTTTATGATCATATCCAGGGACAAGGCATTAAATCCTTTTATGAATATAATCAGAATAATAAAACCCAGAATCGCAATTAAGGAAAACCCCGCAAAGCCTGACAAAATTTTAAAGAAGGACTCTTCAAATCTTTTTCTTTTGTTCATGATCTTTGAGTTTTATAGATGAAATATCTGAAAAAGAGGTTGATAATTAGTATCACAATCAACAAGATCAATGCTGCAAACATCAATGCAGAATCATACATTGGAATTGAAAGCATTTCCCCGTAGTTATTGGCAATAAGTGCGGGAAGTGGATACCCGGATTTAAATGGGTTAAATGTGAGTTGAACCATATTTCCAACCACCATCATAACAGCAAGAGTCTCACCAAATGCTTTCGCAATTCCTAGTCCAAATGCAGAGATTATTCCCGGATAGCTCTTGCGTATCACCACATGCTTTATTGATTCCCATGAAGTAGCGCCAAGAGACAGTGATGCCTCTTTGATTCCAGTAGGCACAGTATTGAATGTTTCAATAAGCATATTCAGCATATAAGGCACACACATAACAGCCAGGACAATCCCCCCGGCAAGAATTGAGTAGCCGGGCGAATCAATGTTTATTAAAGGAGCCACCACTTTCCTGACAAATGGTACGATAACCAGAATCCCCCACATACCATAGATTACAGATGGAATTCCAGCCAAAATATCAATAACCGGAAGCATGAAGGAGACCAATTTTTGTGAAGCAAACTGGGTTAGATAAATGCCAGCTAATAAACAGACAGGCGCAGCAAAAATGAAAGACAAAATAGTAACATAGAATGAACTGAAGATAAAGGAACTGAACCCGAATTTTCCTTCTGATGGAGACCATGTTGATGATGTAATCAGTTGAGGAACAGATTGAATATCAAAAAGTGGGACCGCCTTAATATATAGTGCAATACCTATAAAAAAAGGAAATGAAAGAATAAGGGCCAAAGCCGCAACCATCCAGGCGGATGATAGCTTATATAAAATAATGCGTTTTAGGATCATTTGGTTTCTAATTTTTTCAAATAATGATCGATTTTTTCTTGAGTTATTGGAACATATCCGGCCTCTTTAACAAACTGCTGCCCATCGGTAAGGGTCCATTTAATAAATGAAAGTGTGGATTCTTTGATGGGTTTGCCCTTAGCAACAAAATAAAGTTCTCGTGCAGGAGGTGAAGGATAATAACCCTCTCCAATGGCTTTTAATAATGCGTCGAACGTAGTATAGAAATCTTCCTCTGGATCAATCATTCCATTTGAATTAATATCAATCGGAATAGTTTCAATTCCAGGTCTTTTCAAGCCAGTATTTACATCATATATGAAGGCATTATTATTGTATGCAATACTTTTATAATTTTTCATTGCGACTTCAGCTAATGCTGGATCACCGTATATCCCAACACCTTTTATGTCTTCCTGTTTTCCTCCCAGGTAGGACGCCCAGGTACCTGCTGCACCACAGGCATCGGACCTGGTATAAACTTCAATATTGCATGGCTCATCAAGCTGCAAGATCGTACTCCAGTCCGTTATTGTTCCATCAATAAAAATTGCTCTGAATTCTTCTTTTGTGAGTCCTCTTTCATGCAATTGATCTTTATAAGGATTATCAGCGCTAATGGTAGGAATGACCGCGTCAATACATAAGCCGACCCACCAAATCCCTTTCTCTTTCTCCGTTGGCTCAATCTCCCGCGAAAACATTCCGAGGTCAACAGTACCAGAAAGGGCATCTGCCATTCCTTTCCCGGCTCCTCCGGCAGAGATGTTAAACCTGACATCGGGATGCTCTTTCTGGTACTCTTCAGACCATTTAATCGCCAATGGATACAAAGCAAAAGCCCCTGAAAAATTAAGCGTATTTTCTTTCTGTTGCTTGGAAGCGCAAGACGAAAATAGCAAGGTGGCAATTACAAAATAAATACAATGAGATAGTTTCATGACCTTTTGTTTATGAAGTTTATATTTTGTTTAAATGAAAGAGGGTTTGATTGTCAATTCCAAATAGATATACTGCGAGAATTTGCTCACCGGAACCGATTGAAGTGTATTCAAGGCAGGTGAAGGAAGGAAAAACAGATAAGCACCCTTAATTGCGCACCACTTATTGAGTTTAAATGTGAGGGTAATATCGTTTTCAATGCCCAGTTGTTTGTCAGGTGGTGTGAGTGAATTTGTCTTTGCCAGGGAGAAATAGTGTGTAGTATTGTTGAGGGAGATTTTATGGGGGAACTTAATATCAAAGTATCCGTATATATCGCTCAGGCCCCCTTCATTTGTGTGCTTTGAGAAATCTCTGAAATAATCCATATTACCAAAATACCTGTGTCTTGCACCATACAGCACATTGAACAAGTGATCGGTATTGTCGCCGGGATTGCTATCACCAGACAGATAGCTAGTACCCAATCCTATATTCCACCATTGAAACTTATAGGATAAATCTGCGTCACACAGAAAGGCATTCATTCTTATTCCCTGGTTGTTTTTACCATATTGGTAGTAAGTATTGCTTTTGAAATTTAGCTTTTCACTTTTGTATGTTGCTGATAAACCGGTTGTCTGTCTGAAGTTTAGCTTGCGTGTACTATCGGATTCAGTTGATCCAGAGGCGATGTGCAAAAACGAAATATTTAATGACTCATTCAAGGCATAGTTTATCCATAAATAGTCTAGTGTTTTAATCCGTTCAGGCAAGTATAGGTTGTCTATTGGCGAATCCCCTGAAGTATTCCAGGTACCGCCTGCATGAAGGTTCCACTTGTTGATGTTTTTTTTGAATATAAGGGCATCGTACGCTAGTCCGTTCTGGTTCCAGTTTCTTGCGCCAAGCAGTCTTTGAGAATCGTAAACCAATTGCTGTCGACCCACTGAAATCCAACCCAGCTTTCCCAGTTTAATTTCTGCAAAAGCTTCAAGAAGATCAAGGGAAGCGTTGTCACCATATATACCAGTCGAATTTGCAATTTGTTCGTCTCCCCAGATCCTGACATCCTGGGGTGTGAATTTTAATTTTAAATTTTCTGACTCATAGCTAATGGAAAGTCGGGTACGTTGTGAAACAAACATAACGGGGAAAGATCCATCAGGCGCAAGTTGCCTGTATCCATCACGTATTTCAAAGCGGGAACGAAGTTGAGCATCAATATTTAACTGGGCCTGTATATCTTCAGAAAAAAATAGTCCTGAAAATACAAGAATTGCCAGTATGCTTTGATTTATTTGCTTCATTTTGAAAGGAATCAATAATGAAGCAAATTAGCGACAGGAGAAGGTCTGTTAAACAGCCTTTAAGCGTAATATGAAAAATAAGTTTTTATACGTAAAATACGTCTATAGGCGTATTTGAAATTCAAACTTCAACGATCCCTTTTTTAACAGCATAAATAACTAATCCTGCAGTATTCTTTGCATTGATTTTGCTGAGCAGGTTTTCCCGGTGTTTATCAATTGTACGTTTGCTAAGATATAGCTTATCAGCTATTTCCTGGTTGGATAATCCTTTACAAATATGGAATAGAACTTCCTCTTCTCTTTCCGTTAACTCATCTGATTTTGGACTGCGGTTTTTCTTCCCAATTCCATTGATCAGCCGCTTTAATATTTCTTGAGAAAAGTAATTATCACCCATGATCACATTCTTGATTGCAGCTTCAATATCTTGCATACCGGAGTTTTTAAGCACAAAACCCATTGCGCCTGCGTTAATCATTTTGGTGTAATAATTCTCGTCACCGTACATTGAAAGTGCTATAATATTCAGGTCAGGATGCAGTTTTAATGCTTCTCTTGTGGCTGTGATCCCATCCATTTCCGGCATCTCTATATCTATGAATGCAATATCCGGTTGATAATTTTCAAGTAAGTTTAAAAAATCCCGACCATTTTCAGCTTCTTCCACTTTTTCGATATAGTCCAGGTTCTCCAGGAGCATTTTTAAACCCTCTCTGAATAATTTGTGATCATCAACAAGCGCAATGGAGTATCTTCGCATCTAATTTATATTTATTGCAATATTGATATTGAATCCCTCATCCGGTTTTGTAAAAATCTGGCAACTGCCCTGAACAGACTTAATCCTGGATTGGATATTCATTAGCCCCAAACCATGTTTCTCATTTATATCATCTGTATAATCAAATCCCTTTCCGTCGTCCATGTATTTTATTTTTAAAATACTGTCCTCTACAAGTATATCCAGGAAAATATTTTGCGCATCAGCATGCTTTAATGTATTTGTAATCAACTCGCATGTAATGCGGTAAGCAACAGTCTCAATGTTATATGTGAACCTTTCATTTTCAATGTTACTGGTAAATGAAATTTCGGGATTGCTGCTATTCTGTAGTTTATTTATAAACGATTTAACTGCCCTGAGCAATCCAAAATTGTCCAGAATATGAGGGCTTAGATTATTGGAGATTTCTTTAACAGTTTCAATGGATTCATCAATTAAATGTTCTGCATTTACCAGGATTTTAAGGCTATTTTCAGACTTCTTCATGTTTAGTACACCTGATATGGCCATTTTTACGGAGGAAAGTAAGGGACCAAGACCGTCATGCAATTCTTTGGAGAACTGTTGTTTTTGGTTTTCTTCAGTTCTCAGAATGGCTGTAAAAATCTTGGCCTCATTTTTTTTCTTTAACTCATCAAATCGCTTTTGAATGTTAAAGATCCGTTTAATAAAACTAAGACTGACAAGCATTAATACCGAGATGAATACTCCAATCCAGCTATTGAGAAGGCCGATGGTCAAGTCGCCATCCATGGCAAAGGCCTCAAACAATTCTATGAGCCTGCGAATTGCCATTAATACAAAACCCACTGAAATGAGCCACCAGGCAATATTATTTTTAGTCCTCCTTATAAGGGTTAGGGCAATAATTGCTGTAGCAAATTGCAATACGACAGATAATATCAGGGCAATTGTTAGTGACATTAATGCGAAGTAATATATATCAAAAGTAAGTATTTCATTTAATTAGGGTCTTATAATTGTCTTATAAATTATTTTTCTTTAGTTCGTTGGTTCCACAACCATTTTCATCATAAACATCTTGCTAAAATATTAAGGGTATTAAAAGTTCGCTCAGCTTTTGTTATTTTTCTGAAATAAATTTTACTTTTAGGAAAAGAAAAAGAGAATGAAACTGATCTCCTGGAATGTCAACGGACTGAGAGCCGTTGCGAAAAAAGACTTCTTTAAAGACTATGAACATATAGCTCCCGATATTTTGTGCCTGCAGGAAACCAAAGCACAGGATGAACAGGTGGCTGAGGTTCTGGTGTCGTTGAAAATGGATGGTGTTCATGTGTATTCGAATTCTGCAGAGAAAAGGGGATACTCAGGAACGGCAGTGTTATCAAAGACGGAACCGATAAGCGTATCCAGGGATATTGGTATTTCTGAACATGATATGGAAGGACGCGTTCTTTGCCTGGAATATGCAGAATTCTTCCTGGTAAACGTGTATGTTCCCAATTCAGGCAATGAATTAAAGAGATTGGATTATCGTCAGACATGGGACCTTGCTTTCTACGCTTACCTGAAGAACCTGGAGCTTGCAAAGCCAGTAATTGTTTGTGGTGATTTTAATGTAGCACATAAAGCCATTGACCTGGCACGTCCAAAGCCAAATTATAACAAAAGTGCGGGTTTTATGCAGGAAGAAATTGATGGTATGGACCGTCATACAAAAGGTGGACTTACAGACACCTTTCGCCATTTCTATCCCGATTCATCCGAACGCTATTCGTGGTGGAGCTATAGGGCAGGAGCAAGGACGAAGAATGTTGGCTGGAGAATCGATTATTTTCTTGTTTCTGAATCTTATCTGTCTTCCCTGAAAGACGCTTTTATTCTAAATGAAGTGCTGGGTTCAGATCATTGTCCGGTGGGTATTGAACTGAAGTAGATGGATGAAAGAAAAAACTTGTATTTAGCATTGGTTCATCCTTGAACTATGATAACACCCTCGTTTGCTTGATTGGTCAAAAACTAACCATAACTGTAAAATCAAACGCCATACATACCACATTATTAGTTAATTTTATTCATTGACAATAATGTTCCGGTATGATTTTTAAAGTATACGTACTTTACGCAAAAGAGCATGATAAGCTGTTTACTGGTTTAACTACCAGTCTTATCAATCGCATGTACTCCCATAATATGGACAATCCAGATGAATGGACATCTATATATCGTCCGTGGACCTTGGTGCATATGGAGTTGTACAACGATGAGAATGAAGCCCTTTTCCGTGAATCTTACCTTGAAAGCGAACGTGGACAAAAGTATGTAAGGGAAGATGTTCTTCCATTATTTAAATTCTGACCCCAACTCTCCACTCTAGTTCACTCAAGCTTACTCTAGTCACTTACTTTTATTATCTTTGTCACCTATTAAAATTTCATGGGGAAGAAAAACGATAAAAAGAAGAACCGTTTTCTTCGAAAGTTGATGCATAAGTACCGCCTGGTGGTGCTGAATGAGGACACTTTTGAAGAAGTGGGTTTTGTGCGACTTTCACGGCTAAATATTTTTGCCATCGGAGGATTTATTTTGATCCTTGTGATTGCAATAGTTTATTCGGTAATTGCCTATACACCCATCAAGGAATTTATACCCGGTTATCCCGATGCTATGATGAGTCATCATATTCGTCAGAATGCCATGAAGCTGGATTCCATTGAGAGGGAATTGGCCATGCGTGACCAGTACTTTCAGAATATTAACCGGATTGTCAATGGTGAAATGCCTGAGAATTACCTGAACGATACCACAACCTTGCTTGGACAGGAAGATATTGTATTCACCAGGTCGGAAAACGATTCAATTCTCAGGGAACAAGTCGAGGCAGAAGAGCAATTCAGGTTAAGCGTTATTGAGCCAACAGGGAACGGGAAAAACCTTAGTGAATTACATTTTTTTACCCCGGTGCAAGGAATAATCACTAACTCTTTTAATGTGCTTGAAAACCATTACGGTGTAGATCTGGTTGCCGGGCCAAATGAAGTAGTTAAATCAACTCTGGATGGGACTGTAACGCTGGCAGCATGGACACTGGAGACCGGCTATGTCATTCAAATTCAGCATGATAATAATTTGATATCAGTATATAAGCACTGTGCCGAACTTTTCAAGAGCGAAGGTTTGCAGGTAGATGCCGGAGATGCAATTGCAGTCATTGGTAATTCCGGGGAGTTAACCACAGGACCCCATTTACATTTCGAATTGTGGCATAACGGTGTTCCCCTTGACCCGGTTAAATACATAGTCTTCTAGCCAATGAAAAGAGGGATAGCCATCCTGGGCTCAACCGGTTCTATCGGTACCCAGGCATTAGATGTGATACGTGACCATTCAGACAAATTCAGTGTTGAAGTTCTTTCTGCGCAGAATAACCTGGGACTTCTTATTAAGCAAGCCCTTGAATTTGTTCCTAATGCGATTGTGATTGGCAATGAAGAGCATTATAAGGCGCTCAGCGAAGCACTGGCAAATCTGCCCATCAAGGTATTTTGTGGGGATGAGGCGTTGGAACAGGTGGTTGAAATGGAATCCATTAACATGGTATTGACTGCCATGGTTGGCTTTGCCGGATTGAAACCTACCATTAATGCCATTAAAGCAGGAAAGAATATTGCGTTGGCCAATAAGGAAACAATGGTGGTTGCGGGAGAGATGGTCATGAAGCTTGCAAAGGAAAAAGGCGTAGCAATTATACCAGTCGATTCTGAGCATTCCGCTCTCTTCCAATCTTTAATGGGAGAGCGTTTAAAAAACATCGAAAAGGTAATTCTTACGGCTTCGGGAGGACCTTTTCTTAACAAAAGTATCGAAGAACTTAAAAAGGTTACTGCTGAGGATGCATTACAACATCCGAATTGGTGCATGGGACCAAAAATTACAGTTGATTCGGCAAGCATGATGAATAAGGGGTTTGAGGTGATAGAGGCAAAGTGGCTTTTTGGTCTGAAACCTTCACAAATTGAGATCGTTATTCACCCGCAATCAATCGTACATTCATTTGTGCAGTTTATCGATGGCTCAGTTAAAGCACAACTTGGACCTCCGGATATGAGGTTACCAATTCAATTTGCACTGGGCTTCCCAGAGCGCTTGTCTTCTGGATTTAAGCGCTTGAATTTCACTGAGTACCCAAATTTGACATTTCAATCGCCGGATACGAAAATTTTTCGTAATCTTGCACTCTCTTTTGAAGCCATGGAAAAGGGAGGTAATTGGCCCTGTATTATGAATGCTGCCAATGAAATAGCTGTTGATGCGTTTTTAAAAGAGAAAATAAGTTTTTTGAGAATCTCAGAAATTATTGAACAAACGCTTGCAAAGTCAATCTTTATTCAAAATCCACAATTGGAAGATCTGGTTGAATCTGATAAGAAAGGAAGAGAGACTGCGCAACATTTTATATAAATTAGAGAATGGATATATTAGTTAGAGTAGGACAGTTGTTATTGAGTTTGTCGATTCTTATCGTGCTGCACGAGATGGGCCATTTCTTGCTTGCAAAAGCATTCAAGACACGTGTAGAAAAGTTCTACCTGTTTTTTGACGCGGGATTTTCCCTCTTCAAGAAAAAGATTGGAGAAACAGAATATGGTATTGGATGGTTGCCCCTGGGTGGTTACGTGAAGATCAGCGGTATGATAGATGAGTCTATGGATAAAGAGGCCATGAAACTTCCTCCAAAGCCATGGGAATTCAGATCAAAGAAAGCATGGCAGAGACTATTGATTATGCTCGGCGGAGTTATGGTAAATTTTTTACTTGCTATCGTGTTATTTATAATGGTAGCATTTATTTGGGGAGAGAAGTATGTACCCCTGGCCAACCTGGAAAATGGTATTGTTACGAACAGTATTGGACAAGAAATTGGATTAAGAAATGGTGATAAAATCCTGAAACTTGATGATGCTGAAGTGCTTAGGTGGACATCAGTTGCACATGATTTGCTTATTAATGAAGCAAATGAAATTACAGTAGACAGGGGTGGAGAAATAGTGAAGATCACAGTAGATGATGCGATCCTCCCAAGCTTACTTAAAAGTGAGACGCTCCTGGTTACCCCAAGATTTCCATTTGATATTTATGAGACAATTATAGATATGCCAGCCGAAAAAGCTGGACTTTTGCCGGGAGATAGGGTCGTAGAATTGAATGGTGAGCCTATTTCTTTTTATGATGAATTTCAATCACAAATATCAGGGAAACCTAACCTGGAATTTACCATGACAGTTGAGAGGGAAAATGAAACTCTTATCATACCTCTTAGCACAAATGAAGAAGGTATGATTGGTATCATGGCTAATCTTGATGCGTTCCACTATTACGAATCAGTGGATATGAAATATACTTTCTTTGAGGCCATCCCCGCAGGTATAGTAAAAGGTTGGAATACATCCCGCACTTATTTGAAATCCCTATCCATGTTATTTAAGCCCAAAAAATATAAAGCTCATGAGTCTTTGGGAGGATTTATAAAAATTGGAAGCATTTTCCCTCCATTTTGGGATTGGCAAAGCTTTTGGAACCTTACGGCATTTTTAAGTATTATGCTGGCGATTATGAATTTGTTGCCAATTCCTGCGCTGGATGGGGGTCATGTAATGTTTCTTCTATACGAAATTATTTCTGGCAGGAAACCGGGAGATAAATTTATGGAATATGCGCAAATTATTGGGATGGTTATCTTGCTGAGCTTGTTATTGTATGCCAATTTAAATGATATTATTGGCATATTTAAATGACGGTGATAAATCTGGAGGAGAAATCTATCCGATTAAAATGTTTATTGGTTAAAATAATTGTTTAATTTTACTTTGCATAAAAAATAAGAATATGGAAGCTTTTGTATTATTAGGAATGGTTGGTCCCTGGCAAATTATATTACTTGTTGTTGCGATTGTGTTTTTATTCGGTGGTCGAAAAATCCCTGAATTGATGAGAGGTATTGGGCAGGGCATGAAGGAATTTAAAAAAGCTACTAAAGATGATGCTACCGTTGAAGATGAGAGTGAAGGTAAGATTGAGAACGGAGATGAATAAACTTAAGTAAATGTAATAAATGAACCTGTTTCAATGAAACAGGTTTTTTTATACTTGATTGTCACGTTTTCCGTTTTAGAATATAACATGATATAAATATGTAAGAGATGAAAAATCTATCACTAGTTATTGTTTCTGTATTTGTTTTCCTTTGCTCATGTGATTCTACCGTTTCTCCTGGTTCCAATTCAGGAAGGATACTACCCAATGTAACAGGGGGAGCTGGGGAAGTATTGGTTGTTATGGATAAATTTGCCTGGGAAAGTCAATCTGGGGAATCGCTGCAAAATATCTTGAAGAAGGAAATTCCGGCTCTTCCGCAGTCAGAACCTTTATTTGATGTCTCGCATATTACTGCTGCTTCATTCGACAAGCTTTTCCGTTTTCACAGATCTATAGTTCTCGTTACTATTAATAAGACGAGAGAGGAGCCAGTTATTAGATTTCGAAAGGATGTATGGGCAAAGCCACAAATAGTTATTCAGATGGAAGCTGGAAGCAATGATGAGATCAATCAGCTAATCATGGATAATGAAAGAAAGATTGAAATTTTTTTAATTCAATATGACAGGCAGAGGTTAGCCGACACATATATTGCAACAAAGGATCTTGAAATACAGAAGTTGATGTCTGAGAACCATCAAATTCGACTGGCAATCCCAAGAGGATATAATATTGATATATCCGGTGAAAATTATAGTTCTGTATCCACTGAAACACCGGATTTTTCCCAGGTGCTCCACGTATTCGAATTTCCCGCAGAAAGTATAAGCGATCTTTCTACCGAAAATCTGCTAAAAAAGAGGAATGAGTTTACCAAGAAGTATGTAAAAGGTCCAATAGAAAATTCCTTCATGAAAACAGCAGAGATTTATCCTCCTGTGGTCTATGACCTGTTGATTAATGGTAAAAAAATTGTGGAAATAAGGGGTTTATGGGAATTAGAAAAAGGCTATATGGGAGGTCCTTTTGTCAGCCATTCTGTTTTCGATGAAACCAGAAGCAGGATTGTTACTGTTGAGGGGTATGTCTATTTTCCAAATCAGAAGAAAAGAATTAAGATGAGGCAGCTTGAAGCAATTATTTATACACTACAGGTAATTTAGGATTGTACTTAAAACAGGAGAGCTGCTTATTAATGATTATGGTTGCTGTAGAAGAATTTTAAAAAACTGGCTGTTGTAGACCAGGATTTCCAAATAATTCATTTCCCTTGTTCATCTTACAGTTTGTGCCAATAGGTGCGCGATTAGCGCTGGTAGAAAAGATTTGGTTTTTCAAATTCAAACAAGGTTGGATAGTCTTCGTCAAATCGTTTTAATACTTCCGTAAGTATAATCTCACGCATGAATTTAGACTTGTTTTTGATCTTATATTTTTGACAATACAAGTCAAGGGCTTCCTTCTCTCGCTGATTGAATAGAAGAGATGCACGATTCGTTCTCAGTAGCTTCTCATCACGTTTACCTTTTGTTTCCAATATCTTGTGCTTTGGTTTGGCTAAAAATAATGATTGTTTAACGGAATCGATGAAAATTCACGCCTAAACAATTAACAAGATTCTAACATTAAATAATACATAATTATAGAGGTGTAAAATAAGCTATAAATCAAATTGTAAAAAGCATTAAAAGAAGTAGATAAGATAATAATATAGTGTAAAAGCGTATGAAATATGTAGTTCGAAGTGAAATATAGTTTGAAGTGACTGGAATTCGGAGTGACTAAAGTTGAGGGTGACTATAGCTGAGGGTGACTGGAACCAGGGTGATTGGTAAATCGAGAGGGATATACGTATTTATACACATATAAATATACGTATATTAATGCTGTAAGAGACAATAAAACAATGAAATACGAATTTGGCACCGGTAAGGTAAAACTTTTAGTTAATGCGGTGCTAACGAGATTAAAGTCGCTCCGCACTCTAGCTCACTCCCAATTCCATTTATCACTCAGCACTTCCGCGTAAAATCTCAATTATCTCCTTTGGACGAATAAGCCTGGTTATAATGGCTGCTGCGATGCTGATAAATGCAACAATGAGCAATGAAAGTATCCAATCTAACTTCAGTAAAGTCAAATAGGATGTGCAAATAACTATGATGGTAAAGAGAATAACTCTTGGAATGAATAGTTTTTTCATCTTAAGATTGAAAAGCTTGTGTGATACTATCACCTGGGTGATCGCGAAGAAACCTTGGGCTGAAAGACTTGCGATAGCAGCCCCTATGGCCTTAAACTTTGGAATTAATATTAAATTCAAAACAATGTTAATTACTACTGTGATGATGGCTATGATATTAAGTTGTTTAAGATTTTTATTGGCTGTAAGTAGGGTGCCATAGACATAGCTCACGGATATACCAATGTAACCAATCATTAAAATTCTAAAAACCTTTGGAGAGGAATCCACTGCATCGTGATAAAATAGGCTGATCAAATTAACATTAAAAAAGTAGCTGATGACTGCCACAGTTATAGAGACTGTAAGTAGCAGGGATATTGCAATTTGAACCAATTCATCTATTTTTTCCCCTGTCTTCAGCATTTTACTAAACATCGGCAACAGCAAACCGGCAAATAGAAGAGAAAACTGCGAAAAGGCATCCAATAATCTGTATGACTGGAAATATACTCCTGTCTGAAATTTACCGTCATCCGGTAACAAACGTTCAATCATCACAGAGTCTGCACGATTGAAAAATGACATCAGGAGGATTAATAGTGCAAAAGGATAACTCATCTTTAATAATGACTTCATTTCCGTTAGATTGAAACTCATTCGGATTTTTCCTGAATGGTATCTAACAACGAGCAGTATAATTATGCAGGTAAGGGTATAAGAAATTGTTTGAGTGTAGACAAACCATTCTATTTTGAAGGGCTGCTTAAGTATGTTCGACCATAAAAGTATCCCTGTTAAGATGATCATTAATGTCCTGTCAAGAACAGATAACAAACTGTCTGTCCTGAAAAGTTGCAAACCACTGATATTAGATCTTAAGTATAGTATGAAGGAAGCTATAAACTGATTCAAAACCAGTACAACAAGAAGCTTGATCTGAACACTGTCATATCCAATTAACCAAGCCGTCAGGAAGACAATAATACCATATACCAGGCTAAGAAGAAATTTTAGAGGAATGATTTTAGATAATCCAGGATTCAGATAACTGTGATCTTGCGAAATTCTTCTGTTATTGAAATTTGTGATGCCCAGGTCCAGAAGGATATTCATCATAAAGGCAAAACCAAACAGAGAGGCATAGAATCCATAATCCACTTCGCCGACCCTGTTTTGAACTGTGATATCAATACCAAAAAACCAGAATGGTTTAATTAGTAAATTAAGGAAGACAAGCAGAATTAGATTTGACAGGAATTTCTTTTTCAATTCAGTTCTTATTTATGAACACCAGCGAACAGATTATCAAATATATTTTTTATTTCAACACAAATGTAATAAGTTCGCCACAGATTTTTTCTGTACTTAAGCTAAAGCTTTTAAAATAATGAAGATAGCGGTTAATACCCGACTATTGATGCCCGGAAAACTGGATGGAATAGGTTGGTTTACATATGAAACACTAAGAAGGATTGTTGTTGATCACCCGGAGCACACATTCTATTTTCTTTATGATAGGAAATATAGTGCGGAAACAGTTTTTGCCGAAAATGTTGTTCCCATCATTGTATCTCCCCCAACTCGTCATCCCATTTTATGGTATATCTGGCTGGAGTGGAGAATTCCTTCTGTACTGAAATCCATCGATGCAGATATGTTTCTTTCTACCGATGGATTTATCAGCTTGAGGTCGAAAATCCCTTCCTGTGCTGTTATTCACGATATTAATTTTGTTCACCGTCCAAAGGATCTGCCGTATATTTCTCGTATTTATTACAGGTTCTTCTACAGGAAATTTGCCAAAAAAGCTACCCGGCTGGCTACTGTTTCTGAGTTTTCGAGAAGAGACATCATCAATAATTATGATATTGATGAAAATAAGATCGACCTGGTGTATAACGGGGCGAGCAAGAACTTTTACCCTGTAAAGAAATCGCGTATTGAGGAGATTAAGGAAGAATATTCAAGTGGTGCACCTTATTTTGTTTTTGTGGGAAGTATTCACCCCCGGAAAAATATCAGGAATCTGCTGAAAGCCTTTGAGCTATTCAGACAGGAGCATAAAGGAGACTTTAAGTTGGTGATTGTTGGTAAGAAATTTTTCCTTACAAAGGCTATGGAAGAGCAGCTTCAAAAGATGAAATTCAAAAATGATGTAAGATTCACAGGCCGCCTCAGCTCTAAGGACTTGAATGATGTGATGGGATCTGCCTTTGCACTTACATTTGTCCCCTTCTTTGAGGGCTTTGGAATTCCCCTGGTAGAAGCTATGAATTGTGAGATTCCAATCCTGACATCAAACGTAACCAGTCTGCCGGAGATTGCGGGTGATGCCGCTATTTATGCTTTCCCGGATAGTCCTGGAAGCATTCGGGATGGAATGAAACGCCTGGTAAAGGAAGAAGGATTGAGAGAAAGCCTTATTGAAAAAGGAAAAGTGAGAAGAAATCTATACAGTTGGGACAATACCGCTAAGGAACTCTGGAAAACAATCGAGCACGTATTAAAGGAAAATGCTTAAACCTTATCACACAGCAGGTCTTATTGAAGCCGGCTGTGATGAAGCCGGAAGGGGATGTCTATCAGGCCCCGTATTTGCTGCAGCCGTAATACTTCCTTCGCATCCTTTCCTGGATGATTTGGATGATTCAAAAAAATTGAGTGCCACAAAAAGAGAAATCCTCAGGCAAAAGATCGAAGACGAAGCCCTGGATTACGCCGTTGCACAGGTCTCACCGGAAGAAATCGATGAGATAAATATTCTTAATGCTTCTATCCTGGCTATGCAGCTAGCCCTTGATATGCTTAACAAAAGGCCGGAGCACATCCTTGTTGATGGCAATAAGTTTAAACCATATAAAGAAATCCCCTATAATTGCATTATCAAGGGAGATGGGATTTATAAATCAATTGCAGCAGCCTCCATCCTCGCAAAAACATACCGAGATAAATATATGATAGAGTTAAATGAACAATTCCCGGGTTATTCATGGGACTCGAATAAGGGCTACCCAACTTTAGCTCACCGCAAGGCCATAAAATTGCTTGGACCCACGCCTCATCACCGCAGGTCATTCCGCCTGACAGATGAGCAATTGCAAATATACTTTCCTTAAACATGTTTTTGAATCAAATAAATTGTGCATATTTTTAAAGATTCAAAAAGAATTTTTTAATATTTGTATCTTTTTGATTGAAAGCAAAGAACATAGCTACATAAAATAATATCGTATTTTTGTTTTTTGACCACTACTTTTTGTTCAAAATATTGAATGTAATTACTTGTTGCTGAATGTGAAAGGACGTTTGCTATTCAGTAATTTAAAATTTATAAAATGAAAAAAACATTAATTGTTTTAATGGCATTGATATTTTCAATGCAAATGAACGTGAAAGCTGATGAAGGGATGTGGCTCTTAAGTCTTCTTCAAGGAGCTAGTGAAGAAGAGATGAAAGAGATGGGTCTTGAACTTACAGCAGATCAGATCTATAGCGTGAACCATGCCAGCTTGAAAGACGCTGTTGGAGCGCTTGATGGTGGTAGTTGTACCGCTGAGCTGGTATCTCCTGATGGATTGTTGCTTACGAATCATCACTGTGGTTATGGCGAGATACAATATCACAGTAGCGTTGATCATGATTATCTGAAAGATGGATTTTGGGCCATGAGCCGTGATGAAGAATTACCAAATGAAGGCAAGTCAATCTCTTTCCTTATTCGCATGGAAGAGGTTACAGACAGGGTTCTTGCTGCGGTTTCTGACGAGATCGTTGGTCAGGAACGCTATATGGCAATGATGACTGTTATGGATGCTATCGAGAACGAAGCAACTGAAGGAACACATTATGAGGCCAGGGTTAGGTCAATGTTTGAACGAAACAGGTATTTCTTGTTTGTAATGGAAACATATCGCGACGTTAGGCTTGTAGGTGCGCCACCTGAATCAATTGGAAAATTCGGACATGATACCGATAACTGGATGTGGCCACGGCATACTGGTGATTTCTCGATGTTTCGTGTATATACCGGACCAGACGGATTGCCAGCAGATTATAGCCCTGACAATATTCCATTGAAGTCAAAACATTATCTTCCTGTATCAATTGATGGTTATGAGAAAGATGATTTTGCTATGGTATTAGGGTTTCCCGGAAGAACCAATAGGTATATGACTTCATGGGAGGTACAGAGTCTTATTGACGTTGAGAATCCTGACAGAATCAAGATCAGGGGAGTAAAGCAGGAAATTATGATGAATGATATGCTGGCTGATCAAAAAGTAAGAATTCAGTACGCCTCAAAACATTCACGCTCCAGTAATTATTGGAAATACTCAATCGGACAGACCAAAGGATTACTTGCCCTTGATGTTCTCGCCAAGAAAGAAGCAATTGAAAAAGAATTCACCGAATGGGTGAATGCTGATGAGGCAAGAATAGAGAAGTATGGAGAAACACTTAAAATGATTGAAGAAGGCGTGGCTGAAGGAAAAGAAGCCGGACATGCTTATAACTACCTGATCGAATGTATTTATTATGGAATGGAAACAGTGCAGGCAGGTCTTGGACTTATGGAGTTGAATGCCATTCTTTCAGCAGACTCAATTGATGAGGAAATTTTGCAACAGGCAGTTACAGCACTTCGTGAAGAATCAAAGGATTTTTACAAAGACTATAATCAGCCAACGGACAAAAAGATAAGCGCAGCATTGATCAAACTGTTTTATGAAGATATTGATACTGTGTATCAACCCCAATTTATCAAGGATATTGATATTAAATATAATGGTGATATTAATAAATATGTTGAGGAGTATTTTGACAATTCATTTATGGTTTCACAGGAAAAATACAATACTTTTCTTGATAAGCCAAGCTTAGAAACACTGGAGAATGATCCTGCTTATAAAGCAGTTGAGTCATTCTATAATATGATGACTGTGCTGAGAATGGAATCCATGGCTGGTGGACAAAAAATCGCTGATGGAAACCACAAATTCCTTGCAGGATTGATTGAGATGCACCCAGAGAAAAATTTCTATCCGGATGCAAATTCCACCATGCGACTGACTAGCGGAACAGTTGGAGATTATCGTCCAAAAGATGCAGTATATTATTCATACTTCACTACGCTAAAGGGAGTTATGGAAAAAGAAGATCCAGGTAACTATGAATTTGTAGTATCTGAAAGGTTGAAGGAACTGTATGAGAAAAAGGACTATGGACGATATGGCGAAGATGGTACTATGAAAGTATGTTTCACAACCAACAACGATATTACTGGTGGTAACTCTGGTAGTCCCGTTATCAATGGGAAAGGCGAACTGATAGGCATCGCTTTCGATGGCAACTGGGAATCAATGAGTGGTGATATTTCTTTTGAAGACGAATTACAAAAGTGTATAAATGTAGATATTCGTTACGTACTCTTTGTAATCGATAAATATGCAGGAGCTACACACCTCGTGGATGAGATGACAATTGTAGATAGACCTGCTAAGAAAGCTAAGAAGAAAAGGAAAAAAAGAGCATAATACATTGCTTTAGCTATAATTTTTAAGGGGCCATCTCAGAAGGATGGCCCTTTTTTTATACTTTTAAAAAATGGATAAGAAGGGAATCGCAATTTTTACGGACGGAGCAGCAAGAGGAAACCCGGGCCCGGGAGGATATGGTGTCGTTATGTTGTTTGGCAACTTAAGGAAGGAAATTTCTGAGGGTTTCAGAAATACCACCAACAACCGAATGGAGTTACTCGCAGTGATTGTTGGTTTTGAGGCGGTAAAGAACCGGGATTTGAAAATAAAAGTGTATTCCGATTCAAAGTATGTGGTTGATGCTGTTAACAAAGGATGGCTCTGGGAATGGGAGAAAAAAAGATTTAAGAAAAAAAAGAATCCTGACCTCTGGATTCGCTTCATTGCTATCTATAAGCAGCTTAAGGTTGAGCTCGTCTGGGTGAAAGGGCATGCAAATATACCTGAGAATGAGCGCTGTGATGAACTGGCTGTAGAAGCGAGCAAAGGAAAGAATCTACAAAAAGATGTCGGTTATGAGGATGAAAATGAAGGATTATTGGATAGTTTTTTATAAATTGAACGTGAATTCATTCCAGAACAAGTTTTGGAAAAGACCATCTTAGACTATAAAGGTATTTTGACTTTCAGCATGATTGATACTCTGCTGACAGAATTCAAAGAAGCTTCACAGCAATATGACTTGAAATTCAAGACATATAAGAAGCTTGTAACTGTTATGATTGAATCGCTGGAAAATATCTATAAATACAGCGATGAATATATCAGCTTCCTGGAAACAGTGAAGGAGTATTTCCCAACATTCAGTATCAATAAAAATTCTCATACGATCCAGGTCGTTACCTCTAACCCTATTCGGAATCAGCATGTTGACATTCTTCGTAGTCATATAGAATGCGTGAATGGAAAATCCAGGGATGAGCTGAAACAACTGTATTTTGAAACAATAACTAACGGTAAATTTTCGAAAAAAGGCGGGGCAGGACTAGGATTCATTGAAATGGCTAAGACATCAGGGAATAACCTGGAGTATTCTTTTGATCCTATTTCAGATGAATTTTCATTATACACTTTCAAAGTTACTTTTACTCTCTAACTTTGTATCCTTGTTCGGAACTGGACACTGTTGTTGCGATTTCGAACAGGAATCTCAACATGTAATTTATTAAGATATTCTAATTCATCGAGTTGGATTGTATGGCATAATAAATGCATCATAACTGTAAAGCTGGCTTTATGTGGCGAAACTTTTTTAATGTTGCTATACGTAACATTCGAAAAAATAAGATTTTCTCTCTGATAAATATATCAGGCCTGGCAATTGGTCTTGCCAGTGCTATTCTAATTGTATTATTTATTGCGCAGGAAATCAGTTTCGACAGGTTTAATGAAAAAAGCGACAGGATATGTCGGATGTATGTAGATGGAAACATCGGAGACCAGACGTTTAAGGGTGCATGGACCAGCTATACAATGGCACCTACATTCACAAAAGAACTTAAAAGTATTGAAAAATTTGCCAGGGTGGAAATTCTCTCACAACAACTGGTATGGCATAATGAGGTTAAGGTGGTGGAAGATAATATTGTCTATGCAGATTCCGCCTTTTTCGAAATCTTTTCCATCAACCTGCTGCACGGAGATAAGAAAAAGGTACTTGTTGAGCCGAATTCCATTGTACTTACAAAGACAAAGGCCATGCAATATTTTGGAATTGAAAATCCAGTAGGTGAGACATTGGAATTCAATGAAGATGAGAATTATTATGTGGTGACCGGGGTAATGGAAGAATTTCCCGATAACTCACACTTCTTTTGCGATATGATAATATCTATGTCAAGCATTGCAGAGAGCAGAAGTGATGATTGGTTCTACAATTCAATTTATAGTTATCTACTATTGGCGCCTGGTGCCGACTACATAGAGGTTGAAAAAGAAATGAAAAAGATGATGCTTCTTCATATTAGTGATCAACTTGAAACAGCCCTTGATGTTACTTTAGAGGAATGGGCTCTTGGTGGAAATACTTACGGAGTATTTCTTCAGCCACTTAAAGACATCCATCTGAACCAGGATATTGAGGTTGGAGCGGAGACATGCTTTCGTCCAGTAAATGACAGGCTATTTATTTATATTTTTGCTTCCATTGCTTTTTTTATCCTGGTAATTGCCAGCATTAATTTTATGAACCTCTCAACTGCACGCTCCTCCATCAGGGCACACGAAATAGGCATGAGAAAAGTAGTTGGCTCCGACCGTAAGACATTGATTCGTCAATTTCTATCCGAATCCATTATTCTTAGTTTTTTGGCACTTTTAGTGGCCTTGTTTCTCGTGGAAATTAGCTTGCCATGGTTTAACAAATCTATGCAGGTATCTTTGAGCTTTCAGACAATTGGTAATGGATTAATATTGGGATTTATTATACTCCTGGCCTTGATAGTCGGATTTTTGAGTGGAGTTTACCCAGCATATTATCTCTCTAATTTTGCTGCTCTGAAAGCACTCCGGGGAGGGACAACAGACAGGAAAAGATCGTCGCAGTTCAGGAGCATGATGGTTGTCATTCAGTTTACAATTTCAGTAGCCATAATTGTAGGAACCCTGATTGTAGCTAAACAGGTAAATTACCTGGTTAATAAAGACCTTGGCTATAATGATGATCATATTGTAGTACTGGACAGGGTTCATCCGCTGCACACAAAACTCAAGGCCTTCTGTGAAGAGCTTGAGAAAATGCCTGGAATTAAAAAGGTGTCAAACTCCTCTACTTATTTAGGATCCAGCAATATATACTCTGCTTTCCAGATTAAAGGAATGGATCGGTCTCAAAATTTCATGTTCGATGTTAACTTTGTTGATAAAGACTTTTTTAAAACCTACGGCCTATCAATTGCTGGAAAGGAAGGCCGGTTTTTTGATGACAAGGACCTGTCTGATACAATGTCGGTGCTGATAAATGAGGCCGCAGTGAGGGAATATGGGCTTAAAGATCCTTTAAGTACCGTTATTCAAAGTGGTATGGTGGATGGTACTATGATCGAATATAAGGTGATTGGTGTTGTAAAAGATTTTCATCACAGCACACTTAGAAAAACCATATCTCCCTATCTTTTCTTATACAAGACAAGCTCCAGGGTAAATGCAGGTGTTCTTAATATTAATTTCACTAAAAATAATAACTCCAACCTTTCAACATTAAAAAAGGTAAATGAGCTATGGAATAAGTTTTCGGGTGATGAACCATTTCAGTTTTTTTACCTGGATGAAGAGCTTGACAAATACTACCGTGAAGAGCAACGTACCGGGAATCTTTCCGCCTTATTCTCAATCCTGGCCATATTTATTGCCTGCCTGGGACTATTTGGATTGACCATGTTTAACACCGAACGGAGGACCAGGGAAATAGGTATAAGAAAATCTATGGGAGCAACCCTTAATGATGTGATCTTAATAGTATCCAAAGAAATTCTGATTCTTCTTGGTGTATCAGTTATAATAGCTTGGGTAATCGCATTCTTCTTTATGCAAAATTGGTTACACATGTTCCCCTATAATATTGGATTTACTCCCGGCATATACTTTATTGCCGCTATTGCTGCTTTTCTGATAGCCATGGGAACAGTCAGTACACTGGCAATGAAAGCAGCGAGATCAAATCCGGTGGATGCACTTCATCATGAGTAATTTACCTGTCTCTTAGCATGGATCTAACCTTTTCCAGGTCAGCCGGCGAATCTACACCAACATTTTCATGATGCGTTATTTTTGTATGAATGGCGTATCCATTCTCCAGCCAGCGCAACTGCTCAAGACCTTCAGCCAACTCCATTCCTGATGGCTCAAGGGCACATATCTTTTTTAATACCTCTGAAGTATAGGCATACAATCCAATATGCTTGAAATAAGTGATGTTTGTGCCGCTTTTTCGCTTAAATGGTATAGCTGATCTTGAAAAGTAAAGCGCTTTGTATCCCTTGTCAACAACAACCTTTACAATGTCAGGGTTATTTACTTGCTCCGGGTCTTCCAATGGATGAATTAGTGTAGCAATTCTAACGCCATCATTTTCGAAACAACTGGTAAGCTCAAAGAGTTGCTCCGATTTAACCAGCGGTTCATCGCCCTGGACATTGACGATGATGTCGAAGTCCTGTCCGTTTTGTTTTTGCAGGATATGATATGCTTCAAGGCATCTGTCTGTTCCACTCTCATGGTTCTCAGCAGTTAAAACAGCTTCTCCCCCGAAGCCATTTACAGCATTTATGATGCGGTAGTCATCAGTAGCCACTACCAGGTAATCAAATGCAGGAGAACAACGCTCATATACCCATTGAATCATTGGTTTCCCCTGGATGTCGGCAAGGGGTTTGCCTGGAAATCTTGTTGAGGCATAGCGAGCAGGTATGATTCCTAATACTTTTTTCATCTTTTCGGACATCTGGAATGGTAATGAAGCAAATTTAACCATTTTTAATGCATAAACAGTAGGTTTTTAGGCCTGTAATCCAGCTCATTTGCTTTCTAATCTAAACTATTATTGTAATTTTGTCATACTTTCAAGTTATTTTGTCAGTAAAACCATGGAAATACAACAAATAAAACAACGATTTGGAATAATAGGAACTGATGCAGGATTGGAGCGTGCCATCGATATTGCGAGGCAGGTAGCCCCTACAGACCTGTCGGTTGTTATTACAGGAGAGAGTGGGACAGGCAAGGAGTCGTTTCCGCAAATAATTCATCATTCAAGCGCCAGGAAGCATGGTTCTTATATTGCCGTGAATTGTGGAGCAATTCCCGACGGAACCATCGATTCGGAACTATTTGGACATGAGAAAGGCTCATTTACAGGTGCTACTGATACTCGCAAAGGATATTTTGAAGAAGCCAATGGTGGGACGATCTTTCTCGACGAAGTGGCTGAATTGCCTTTATCTACACAAGTAAGACTTCTCAGGGTACTTGAAACAGGAGAATTCATCAGGGTGGGGTCTTCAAAAGTGCTCAAGACTGATGTCCGGATTATTGCAGCATCAAACATTGAAATTCCTTTGGCTATTAAGAATGGGAAATTCCGTGAAGACCTTTACTACAGGTTAAATACTGTGCCCATTAGCATGCCTCCTTTACGCGACCGGGGTAATGATATCTTATTGTTGTTCAGAAAATTTGCTTCTGATTTTGCTGAAAATTACAGGATGCCCCACATATCCCTTTCAGCTGAAGCGAAAGAGGTAATGCTTAATTATGAATGGCCCGGTAATGTGAGACAGTTGAAAAATCTGACAGAACAAATTTCAATTATTGAGCAGGAAAGAGAGGTAACTCCTTCTACCTTACTTAGGTATCTTCCCGAATACAATGAAACAAGGTTACCTGCTTTATACAACTCCGGGTCAGCAAATGAGGAAGCTTTTAATTCAGAACGTGAAATTCTTTATAAAGTACTTTTCGATATGAAGAATGATATGACGGACTTGAAAAAGCTGGTAAGGGAGATCATGCAGAAAGGGGCAACAAATGAAGATGTAGAAAGTGATAATGCACAGATAATAAAGAATCTCTACGGGAAAGTGCAGGAGGTGGAGAGTCAGCAAGAGAATTTTTCTGACAGCAGTGCGTCTCCACATAACATACCAAGACAAGCAGATCATATACAGGATACGGAAGAAATTATGGAAGAGTCTTTGTCCTTAGAAGACAAGGAAATTGAACTCATTCAGAAAGCACTTGAAAAGCATAGGGGAAAAAGAAAGTACGCTGCACAAGAATTAGGCATCTCCGAACGTACTTTATACAGGAAGATCAAAGAGTATAATATACAATGAAAAAAAGCAGCAAAATTATTAAGATAAAAGTTTCCCTTATCTGGCTGGCTATTATAATGATACCACAGGTTTTTTCAGCTTGCAAAGTGAGCTATTCTTTCAGTGGTGTGAATATAAGTCCGGAAATTACAACTGTTTCAGTCGATTATTTCCAGAACCGTGCACCAGTGGTTCAGGCGCAGTTGAGCCAGTTGTTTACCGATGCACTAATCGATAAGATACAGGGCAATACAAGTTTGGAGCTGGTTCCGGGAACCGGCCAGGTGAGTTTCTCAGGCGAGATCAGGAATTATGATACAAAACCAACAGCAATTACCGGAGCGGAAACAGCCGCCCGAAACAGGTTGACCATATCTGTTAAGGTTGTTTATACTAATGCTTTGCAGCCGGAACTGGATTTTGATTCCAGTTTTTCAAGGTATGAAGATTATGACTCTAGTCAGAACCTTGCTGATGTGGAAAACGAGTTGATAGACCTTATCGTTGAATCTCTCATCGAAGATATTTTTAATAAAGCATTTGTTAACTGGTAAACGCTTAGCCGCGATATAATGAATAAAGAAAGACTCATAGAACTCTTGTCTGTTGAAAAACTATCAGAACCCGAATTGAAGGAGATTTCAGCTCTTGTGGACAAATATCCATGGTTTAATATTGCACGATTTCTCAAATTAAAGGCGATGCACCAGCTGAATCACGAATATGATGGTGAGTTGGAAAAAACGGCTGTTTACAGCAGCGACAGAAAACATTTGTACCTATGGATTAACGGTGAAACCGAAAATGAGATCCATACCATTAGCATAAAAAGAACAGAATTGGAATTTATTGAAGCCAATGAATCTTCAGAGCCAGCTGCTTCTGATCAATTTAGTACTGAAGATGCTTTTGAATTAGCCATTGAAGCTGATGAGCAGGAATTGGAGGAGCATAAGGACTTGATGGGAATAAAAGAGAAAGAGGAAGTGGACATGGAAGAGCCGGATGTTGAGGAAGAAGTTGGTTTTCCCTTATTAGATCAGATTGAAGAGATTAACGAAGAGGAAAAATCGGAGGAAGCGGAACCCCTCCAGGCCGATTTAGAAGAAACGGTGCCTATTATTGATACCTCACCTTTGCTTAAGGAGCCCATTATTGATGAGGAACCAGTTGGAAAAGAAGCAGATACGCCCAATCTGATTGAGAGATTTATCAGGGATGAACCAGGGGTAATTCCTGCAGATAAACTAACCTCTCTCAAAGGTGATGCTGCAGCCGGCTCAATAATGGAGAGCGATAGCTTCATAACTGATACACTTGCACAGATTTATGTCAAACAGGGATTGTTTGCAAAGGCTATATACGCCTATGAGAGATTAAGTTTGAAATATCCGGAAAAAAGTGCTTACTTTGCAGCTCAAATTGAGAAAATAAAGTATATTTCACATACATAATAAGCAGGAATAATGTATATCGTATTAACAGTTTTAATAATTGTGGCTTGTGTTCTGACTATCTTGGTAGTACTTGTACAGAACTCAAAAGGTGGCGGTCTGGCAGCTAATTTCAGCTCTTCAAACCAGATAATGGGTGTAAGAAGAACTACTGATTTTCTTGAAAAAGCAACATGGGCACTTGGAACAGCATTAATTGTATTATGCTTGTTGGCCGGAGTCGCAATTCCTTCATCAAATGTTGATGAGGATTCAAGACTTCAAGGCCAGTTTAATGAGTCAGTACTGGATAATAGCGCTACACAGCCTATTTCACTTCCCGAATCTTTTGGAGAAGAAGGAAACACGGAAGAAGGCGGAAACTAAGCAGTCCAAAAAACAATATAATGAAGTGTCAGTATGTCATAAATGCTGACACTTTTTTTTGCTTCAAACATTTTCTTAAGTTTGCGTAAAAATCAGTTGTACAATGATATAGCACATATTATCTCTTTATTTAGGATTTATAGCAGAGAGTAGCAGGTGCAATTTTGTCGGGAAGAATGCTAAAAACCGGGGCAGATAGCCTTTGGCACAGATTATGTAAATGAAACTGCAGAATTGAACATATGAACTAATATAAAATTATTGAAAATGGCAGAACTTAAAGGTCGCATTCTTGCAGGAAAAGTACTGGTTAAACCTTCAGAAGCTGAAGAGAAAACCTCAAGTGGAATTATTATCCCAGATTCAGCCAGGGAGAAACCTCAGCAGGGAAAAGTTGTTAAAGTTGGAGCTGATAAGACAGACGAACCTATGGAAATTAAAGTAGGTGATGTAGTTCTTTACGGAAAATATGGTGGTCAGGAACTGACTATAGATGGAGAAGAGTATCTCCTTATGTCACAAACTGATGTATTATTTATTTCATAATCGTATAACAATCAAAAAAAATATAGAATAATGGCAAAAGAGCTGAAATTTAACATTGAAGCCCGTGACAATCTTAAGAAAGGGATTGATGCACTGGCCGATGCTGTGAAAGTAACCCTCGGTCCAAAAGGACGTAATGTGGTTATTGAGAAAAAATTTGGTGGACCACAGATAACCAAAGATGGTGTTACAGTTGCAAAAGAGATCGAAATTGCTGATCCTTTTGAAAATGTTGGTGCACAAATGGTAAAAGAGGTTGCTTCAAAAACCAATGACGATGCAGGTGATGGTACAACTACTGCAACTGTACTTGCACAATCAATCGTAAATGTTGGTTTGAAAAATGTAACTGCCGGTGCTAATCCAATGGATTTGAAAAGAGGAATTGATAAAGCGGTTAGAGCAATCGTAAAAAATCTTAACAGCCAGAGCCAGGAAGTTGGCGATGACATTAAAAAGGTGGAGCAAGTAGCTTCAATCTCTGCAAACAATGACAATTCAATTGGAGCATTGATTTCTGAAGCGATGGACAAGGTAAAAAAGGAAGGTGTAATTACCATTGAAGAGTCAAAATCTTCTGATACCTATGTTGATGTTGTAGAAGGAATGCAGTTCGACCGCGGATATATCTCCCCCTACTTTGTAACTGATACAGAGAAGATGGAAGCTGTAATGGAGAATCCTTACATCCTTATTCACGACAAGAAGATTTCTACAATGAAAGATCTTCTTCCAGTATTGGAAGCAAGTGCACAGGATGGTCGACCATTACTGATTATTGCGGAAGATATTGACGGTGAAGCGCTGGCTACACTTGTTGTGAACAAACTTCGCGGATCATTGAAAATCGCTGCTGTTAAAGCTCCTGGTTTTGGCGACAGAAGGAAAGAGATGCTTGAAGATATCGCTATCCTTACAGGTGGTACAGTTGTATCAGATGAGAAAGGATTGAAACTGGAAAGCACAACCCTGGATATGCTGGGACATGCTGAGAAAGTTACTATTGATAAAGAAAATTCAACAATTGTTAACGGTGGTGGTGAGAAGGCAATGATCGAAGCAAGGGTGAATCAAATCCGTAAGCAAATTGATAACACTTCTTCCGACTATGATCGTGAAAAGCTCCAGGAACGCCTGGCAAAACTGGCCGGTGGTGTTGCTGTTATTTATGTAGGTGCAGCATCTGAAATTGAGATGAAAGCGAGGAAAGACCTTTTCGATGATGCATTGAGTGCTACTCGTGCTGCTGTTGAAGAAGGAATTATTCCAGGAGGTGGAGTTGCCTATATTAGGGCTATAAGCGCACTGGACAAACTGAAAGGTGAAAACGTTGACGAAACTACCGGTATAACAATTATTCGTCGTGCTCTTGAGGAGCCACTTCGTCAGATCGTTGAGAATGCTGGTCTAGAAGGATCTGTTGTTGTTCAGGAGATCAAGCAGGGAAAAGGAGACTACGGTTACAACGCCCGTACTGAGAAGTACGAGAATCTTTTGGAATCTGGAGTTATTGATCCAACAAAAGTTGCGCGTGTTGCACTGGAGAATGCTGCATCAATTGCAGGTATGTTCCTTTCAACTGAATGTGTAATTGTTGACAAAACTGAAGACGAAATGCCAATGCCGGGTGGCGCACCAGGAATGGGTGGCATGGGCGGCATGGGTGGCATGATGTAAGTCATTAATGAACCCAATATATCTCAAAGGGTGTCTGGTTTTACCAGATGCCCTTTTTTATTTAGATCTCCCTTAATGCCTTCATCATGCTGTTCATCACCAGGTCATAGTCAACCTTCAGTGAGTCATGAACCGGTTCAACAGGTGGCGCTTTTACCTTGAGCGGATCAATGGCCTGACCATTTTTGTAAAACCTGAAATCGAGATGCGGACCGGTGGATAATCCTGTGCTACCCACGTAACCAATTACATCACCTTGCTTCACATAGCTGCCAACTTTGATTCCTTTGCCAAATCCACTTAAGTGCATATATGTTGTTGAATAAACACTATTATGTTTGATTTTTACATAGTTACCTCCGCCACGCTGGTAAGCCCTGGCAAAAACCTGTCCATCGCCAATGGCATGAACAGGGGTACCAATAGGTGCTGCATAATCAACTCCGTGGTGAGGACGGCGAATTTTCAGAATGGGATGCATACGTGCATTGGAAAACCTTGAACTTATCCTGGAGAAACGCAATGGCGCTTTCAAAAATGCCTTCCGCAAACTGTTTCCTTCTTCATCAAAGAATGCCCTTATACTGTCTTGTACAAATGGGATGGCCCAAAACTCATGACCTGAATGATGGAACCATGCACCGTAAATCGTGGATATGCCAACTGAGTTAGTATCCACATATAACTCATCGTAGATTACTCTGAATTTATCTCCTTCCTGGAGTCCGAAAAAGTCGATGGACCAGGCATATATTTCACTTAATTCAACAGCAAGAAATGGATTGGCACCCATATCTAAAAACGATTCCCACAAGCTTGATGTAATTTCTCCACTTACCTCTTCCTGTTTAACAGTAACCGGTTTGGCCTTTTGCTCTACATGAATACTGTCTTCAAAATGTAATACGACGTAGTTCACCTGATCCTTCTCATACACAAAAAATGCAACTTGCTTTGCACTATCCTTTTCTATAAATAGTGCATACTTGTTGCCCGCTTTTATTTTTCTTTCATTAAATTGATCTGCAGGAAGATTCGAAATCTCAAAAATTTGTTTGTTAGTGACACCATAGTCATTTAAAATATTTCCAAGCATCTGGTTTCTGCCTATAACTCCTTTAACCACTTCAAACGAGTCAGCCGGGATTTCATAGATGTACTCAATGTGTTTCTCCATTGTTTCAGAAACATTGGCTTCAGAATTGCCCATGTTATCCATATCATTATTAAAACCAAAATATAGCCATGCAAATACTGCGATGAGCACTATTGCTGCGGCAACTAAGAAAAGGATCTTCTTCATAAGAAATCAGACTACTACGTTAATAATTTTGTTTGGTACTACGATGACTTTTCTTGGTGGTTTTCCTTCCAGCCATTTTTGAGCGGTTTCATGCTCAAGTGCCATTTTTTCCAGTTCATCTGCCGATGTATTTGGCAAGACCTTTAGTTTGAAACGAAGTTTACCATTGATCATTACTGGATATTCAATGGTGTCTTCTTTAAGGTAATCTTCATTCACTTCGGGCCATTCAGATAATGAAATGGATTGATTCTCTCCCAGCTGACTCCATATTTCTTCTGCAAGATGAGGAGCAAAAGGGGCAAGAACCTGGATGAATTTCTTAGCACTGTTTTTGGTGACTTCACCCTTTTTAGCAACTAAATTGGTAAAGATCATCATTTGAGAAATGGCCGTGTTGAAATGAAGGTTGCTTACATCATGTCCCACCTTCTTTATGGTGTAATGTAAACTCTTCAATATTTCAGCATCTTCTTCACCTTCATGGTAATGCGCTGATTCAGAAAAGAATTTGTATGCCTTGTTCAGGAAATTATAGACTCCTTTCACACCATTCTCCACCCATGGTTTTACAGCATCCAATGGTCCGAGAAACATCTCATATAAGCGCAGTGAGTCTGCACCAAAAACAGTAACAACATCATCCGGATTGACTACATTTTTCAGCGACTTCGACATTTTTGCCACAATTTGCTTCAGCTCTTCACCTGTTTCAACATGGAAATATTTGCCCTCTTTTTCTTCAACCAGGTCACTTGCCACTTTTGCTCCGGTAGCTGTTTCGTAAGCAAAGGCCAGGATCATTCCCTGGTTATAAAGCTTTTTGTAGGGTTCATCAGTTGAGACAATGCCAAGGTCAAACAATACTTTGTGCCAGAAACGACTATACAGCAAGTGAAGAACTGCATGCTCTGCACCTCCAATGTATAAGTCAACAGGCATCCAGTAATTTTCTTTGGCTGAGGAAAATGGCTCTTTGTCGTTCCTTGGATCAATATACCTGAGATAGTACCAACACGAACCTGCCCATTGCGGCATTGTGTTGGTCTCACGGCGTCCTTTTCTTCCATTTTCATCCACTACAGTCAGCCAGTCACCCGAATTGGCAAGCGGAGACTCACCATTTGCTCCCGGTTCGTATTTTTCCAGTCCGGGAAGCTCTAGCGGTAGCTTTTCATCTTCCAGTACACTAATCTCACCATCTTCCCAATGTATCACCGGGAATGGTTCTCCCCAATATCTTTGACGACTGAACAGCCAGTCACGAATCTTATAATTCACAGTTGGCATACCCAGCTCATTCTTCCTCAGCCAATCGTTGATGGTTCTGATACCATCCTTTTTCTTCATGCCATCAATGCTGATTCCTATTTCGCTATTCGCAGAATCGATATACTTGCCATCGTCTGTCCAGCAGGCATCGCCTGACAACACCTTATTACGTAGTTCTTCATCTGCTCCGGCCGGATCCATGATGCATTTAATCGGTAGTTCAAATTCTTTTGCAAATTCAAAGTCCCTTACATCGTGAGCAGGTACTGACATGATGGCCCCGGTTCCGTACCCCATGAGTACATAATCAGCTACCCAAACGGGTATAAGTTCACCTGAAACGGGATTGATGGCATATCTGCCGGTAAAAACTCCTGTCTTTTCTTTGGAGAGATCAGAACGATCAAGTTCAGATTTTAAACCGGCAGCTTTCACATAAGCATCCACTTCATCATTCTTGCCACCTGTTTTAATGTCATCGAGCAGGGGATGTTCAGGAGCAACAACCATGTAGGTAGCACCAAAAAGTGTATCCGGACGGGTTGTGAAAACACGCAAAGAATCATCGAGTCCATCCAGCTTAAAGTCAACTTCTGCACCAAATGATTTTCCGATCCAGTTTTTTTGCATATCCTTCACACCTTCGGGCCAGTCAAGATCGTCCAATCCTTTTAACAATCGGTTGGCATAGTGTGGAATACGAAGCATCCACTGCTTCAAGTTTTTTCTTTCTACCAGGTGGCCACATTTTTCATGAGTTCCATCGGTAAGCACTTCTTCGTTGGCGCACACGATCCTGCAATTAGGGCACCACCATACCTTGGCATTTTCGTAATAAGCCAGTCTTTTTTCTGAGATATACCTTTTTATTTCTTGCTCTCCTTCACTCTTAACATCAGCGGGAATTTCCAGTTCATTAATGGGACGACCTTTTTGCTGTTTCTCATCGAACCAGGTATTGAACAGGCGTGTGAAAATCCATTGGGTCCATTTAAAGTATCCTGGATCCGTAGTGTTGATCTCCCTCTCCCAATCATAACCTAAACCCAAACTTTTTATCTGTCTGCGAAAATTATCACAGTTCTTATTGGTCGTGACCGCTGGGTGAGTTCCGGTTTGAATAGCATATTGCTCTGCTGGTAAACCAAAAGCATCCCATCCCATGGGGTGAAGTACATTGAAGCCGTTCATCTTTTTATAACGAGCCACGATGTCTGTGGCTGTATACCCCTCAGGGTGACCAACATGCAGTCCTGCCCCTGATGGATATGGGAACATATCGAGGATATAAAATTTTGGCTTTGAAAAATCATCTTCGGTTCTAAAAGTTTTGTTTTCCTCCCAGTAATCCTGCCACTTCTTCTCAATTTCTGAAAATTTGTACTCCATTGCTTATCTGCTGTTTTACAGACTGCGAAAATAGGAAAAGTTTAGGACATTTTTGGGCTTTTATGCTATTGCTTGTGTGGTGCGTAAAATATTGCTGCTAAATATTATTTGGATTCAGAAATACAACATAGACCACAATAGCTGCCATAAATACCAGTACAAATGTTCCTATCATTATACCCAGAGTTTTTGAGTATCCTCTTGGATCGATCTGATCATTCTTATCCATTTTTTTAATAATAGGGAAGAGCTTCCAGTAGAATGATAATATGGATAACACCAGGGCTATGGTAGCAAAAAGTTGTGTGCGCCAATCTCCAAGAATGATAATTACGATTATTAATGCGATGAATATCAACTTCGTGCCTGCTACCCAAAAGACCAGGTATCTCATCAATTCATGGATTTCATTGTCCTTTTTCGATTTCTCCCAGGCCTTAAATACACCCATCCCATTTCCGCGTTTTGTGCCGGGTGTGAAATATAACATCAGGACATTGCTAAGTTCCAGTAAAATGAAAAGACCCATTACAATTTTTAGAATATTCATGCTCTAATTATAGTGTATTGTGAGTTATTAGTAAGCGTTTTCTTAAGGATAAGGCATTTCTATTCTTCCCAGTCTGAAACAATCTCAAGAAATTCTTCCCGGTAGCCGTTTGGATCGAATCCGGTAGAATTTTCACCCCAATTTATTACCATATCTTTGTCGAGTGATCCGGCATACTCCGACTCTTTCATCAGTAGTCCAAATCCCGTAATAGAAACAGCGAATTGCATATTTTCTGAAGCATTTGCAATATTTAAAGGGACATTCAGAATCTCATGATTCAACATCCTGCTTTCTGTCTCGCCTGGTTTTTTATAGCGGAAATCGAATTGTGCATATTTCTCTACAATGCTTGTATCAGAAAGAATCAATTCATACATAGCCGTGATGGTCTGGGTGGATCCAATCTCACCGGCATCGGTGGAATCATTTTCAAAATCCTCCTCATTCAGACTCCTGTTCTCATAGCCAATCAGGCGATAAGAGACCACCATGTTAGGATTGAAGGTAACCTGGATTTTGGAGTCTTTCGCTACAGTATAAAATTTGGCTTTTTCATTGATAAATACTTTTTCAACTTGTTTGGCATTGTCGATATATTCATAGTTACCATTCCCGTTATTTGCGATCTGTTCCATCATGTGGTCGTTGAGATTTCCTCCTCCTACACCCAGGACAGTCAGGTAAATTCCGCTTTCTCTTTTTTGTTCGATGAGTTCAATCAGATCTTCCGTGGAAGAAGGTCCTACATTGAAGTCACCATCAGATCCAATGATTATCCTGTTATTACCACCCTCAATGAAATTTTCTTCTGCAATTTCGTAAGCAGTAATAATACCTTCAGCTCCTGCTGTTGATCCTCCCGCACCAAGATTCCCAATCGCATTTTTGATTTCTTTGGTCTCATCCCCACTTGTGGATTCAAGTAATACATTCGCTGATCCGGCATAGGTAACGATGGCCACACGGTCTCCTGTTTCCAGGTGATCAACCATGGTTTTGAATCCGGTTTTCAATATTCCAAGTTTATCTGGGGAATCCATCGATCCGGATACATCGATAAGGAAGACATAGTTAGAATTCCCCATTTCAGCATCGGTGAGGGTCTTGCCTTTCATGCCCAGGCGCATCAGGTAGTGACTTTCGTCCCAGGGACAAGTAGAAAGTTCGGAGTTTAGCGAAACATTCTCACCTGCAGCGGGATCTGCATAATCGAAAGTGAAGTAGTTGATAAATTCTTCGATCCTCACAGCAGCACTTGGCGGTTTATCTCCGAGGTACATAAAACGACGCATATTTGCATATGCAGCGCCATCCGCATCAACAGAAAAGGTAGATACGGGTTGTTCAACAACAGCAACAAATGGATTCTCATCGTAGTCCTTGTAGTTCTCGTCATAAGTTTCTTCTGTATATTCGAAGTCGGAGAGATACTTATCATTCAGGTTGGAATCATAACATCCTGTAAGTGATATAATTAATATCACAATAAGAAATTTGAAATATTTTAACATGATTTTATTTTTAGGTGTAAGTTACTTTCCGGAATTCGCACAAATGCTATGCCAAAGAACCGGGATCAATAATAAGATGTAATAATGAATAGGAAGGATGCGTGTGCTGCGCTCTTTCTTAATTTTGGGTTTAAATCTGGGTTTAATACCCGGTACAAACTCTTGCTTATAATTTATTTTGTGACCCCACCGGGACTACCGAAGGGTTAATTCATTGAGTTTGTCAATCTCAATAAAATGGTCGTTTATCCTGTAAAGTTAATGTTTACAGACTATAAAGCAAGTTTGTATTATTAAATATGATTAATATCAATTAAAATCGATTAACTAAATGTGGGGAAAATGTGGGGAAAGATAATTTGTTTCTATACATTTGTGTAAATCATTCCTAACATGGCCACTATCCGTTTTTTTACAAAGACAACCACCAAGAAGAAAAATGTACTGGTAAACATTTATGTTAGGCTTAGATCAGGGCGTAATATAGACTACACTGCAAAAGCGGATATATTAATCAAACCAGAAAATTGGAGTAACCATACACAACAGGCAAGACAGAAAGCTGATCTCTTTAAATTCAAGACTGGCGGGTCTATTGATGAGAAAAAAGGAAGACAAAATTTCAACACTGATGTAACTGAGTTAAGAAAAACCATTGAAACTAAATTAATGGAGGCACGCCAAGCAGATATATCTGCCTCATGGCTAAAGAAAGTGATTGATGAACATTGGAATCCAGACAAATATAAAACAACGCTATATAGTTATATTACAACCTTTATTGAAAAAGCTAAGACAAAGCCTAATCAACAAACTGGAAGGCCAGTCGGCTATCGGATGCAAAGAGAGTATCAAGTCACTTTTGACTACCTAAAGGAATTCGGGAAGTCTTTAAAAAGAGAATCTGATTTTAAAGATATTGATCACGAGTTCTATGATGGTTTTATCCAATATTTGCAAGATGAAGAGTTAGCAGTAAATACTATCGGCAAGAAGATACAGACTCTTAAAACCTTTCTTAATGCTGCAACTGAAGAGGGAGTAAATAACTTTGAATATTACAAGAGTAAAAAGTTTAAAAAGCTATCAGAGGAAGCAGATACTATTTATCTTAATGAACAGGAACTTGAACAAATCTACAAACATGATTTTTCAGATACCCCCCATCTGGATAGAGTAAGAGATATGTTTCTCTTGGGATGTTGGACAGGTTGTAGGTTTTCAGATTTTACGCAAATTACTCCTGAAAATATTTCTGATAATCTAATTCATGTGCGACAGGAAAAAACTGAACAGAAAGTCCTTATCCCATTGCATCCAGTTGTTGCTGCTATATTGGAAAAATACGAGGGAAAGCTGCCTGCTCCTATTAGCAATCAAAAATTTAATGGATATATTAAGGATGTTGCTGAATTGGCTAAGATCAATGATAAGGTTCATAAATCTATTACAAAGGGAGGTGTTCGCAAAAGCAAGCAATTTGAAAAGCATCAGCTCGTTTCCACACATACTGCAAGGAGGTCTTTTGCCACAAATCTTTATAAGTCTGGATTTCCATCTATCTCAATTATGGCTATTACTGGACATAAAACGGAAGAATCCTTTCTAAAATATATTAAAGTAACTCCCGATGAACACGCAAAGAAATTGCAGGAACATTGGGGAAACCAACATCTTAAAGTAGTTTGATATGAAAAAAGATGAATTGCAGTTCAAAGAGTACAGTCATAATATTTATAATATTGAATTATTCAGCATTTTAGATGAATTAAGGAAGAAATTTTCCGATGATTCAGAGGTGAGAATTATTGAAGATATTGCCAACTCTACTTACATAAACCGCTTGGAAGAAAGAATATTCACTGCACTTAGGGATTACGGTATAAATGTTCCTGAGATTATCAATGATGGACAATTTTTAATTCACTCTGATTCATACTTATTCCTTGAATTAATTGGTTGGAAACTGATAACAATGTCACCCTTCAGGATAGAATTGATGCTAGATTATCAGCAATCCATATTCAAGGGTAATCCTATTGTGCATGAAAACAACTTCACCGGATTTATTGAATTTCAAGTATTACAATTTGTTGAAGCAAACAATTATGCAAAAGAAGATATTCGTCTTGATAAAATAACGAGATGGGTTAATAACACAAGAATTGAACAAGTAATCAAAAAGAATCATTCAGAGCAAAAATCCGAAACAAAAAGAGAATCTGCAATAGAATTTCTTATTGATCAGAGTAACATTATTCATTCACTAATATGGCAAATAAATTCTAACCACTCTCACCTGGTAAACTTAACTGAAATTCACCTCGAGCCTATTGACAAATTAATAAGCGAAATAGATAACATAAGAATTAAATCAAATATAATTTACTTAAAAACTATTGAATCAAAAGAAAAATTATTTGAATTATTAAGTGATCTATTCATTTTACAATATCAGAAAGCATTAAAAAGATTAAAAGTTTATACAGAAATTGAGCTTGCTAAATATGAAACTTCACAAAAGGAAATTCAACAGTTTCTTAATCAAACTCGCAGTGTCTATATACTTCTGATGAAAATACAATCAGATATTTATAAGTTTGTGGCAGTAGTATCAAAGGAAGTGAAATCAAAATGGACTCTTAAAGGGATCTGTTTGGCATATCAATATATGTATATGGAGGATATTTATCCCATACGTGAAATCAATATCAATGACAAGAAAACAGACTTTTACAAAAAACTTAGTAAAGAATACAAACTGTCATATAATACTTTTAAAAATCATTTCCCTTCTATGAATCAAAAAGATAAAAGGTTAAGTATGCCCCAATCCATAGCAGAAGCTATTGAAATAATGAATACTTTTTCAATTAAGAATATTGAAAAGGCTCTCAATAGAGCAGAAAATGAATTTAATATAGCTTTATTAAAAAGCTAGCTGATCTGTCAATGTAACCCCGTTACGTAACCCGTTACACCAAGTAATGGGTATTTGTTTGCCGTAATTTGCTTCAAGCAAGTTAAATAAAAGGCAGATGAACATATCAGACTTAGTAAAACAAAACCCTGAAATAGTAGAAAATTTGACGGTCAAATTAAATTTAACCGATCTAACTGCTTATGCTGAATATTGCTTCAGTAAGGCCCGTCAAGACCTCCCGGATCCAAAACCTAAGGAAGAACTATTGACCCCAGCTCAATTTGCTGACACACTAAAAATTTCCCTTGTAACATTATGGAACTGGGATAACAAAGGAATTACAAAGCCTGTAAGAATCGGCAACGCTAAAAGGTACAGGCGGAGTGATTTGGATAAACTAATAAATTCTTAATACCATGAAACATTCAAAAGACGCATTTTGGTTTAGCCATGACAGTAATGCAAAAGACGATCCAAAAATAATGATATTAATTGATCAATTAGGACCAGAAGGATATGGATTATTCTGGATTCTAATAGAAATACTGCGGGATCAAACAGGTTACAAGTATCCCTTAAGGCTATTACCAATTTTAGCCAAACGTTACTATACATCACATGAAAAAATGCTGGCTGTGGTTAAAAATTATAGCCTGTTTATTATTGAGGAGGATGAATTCTTTTATTCAGACAGTTTGATAGAACGAATGCAATATCTAGAAATAAAGCGGGAACAAAGACGACTCGCAGGTATAAAAAGTGGCGAAGCACGAAGGGTAAAGGCTATTGAAAAAGGAACGACCGTTCAACACCCGTTCAACGACGGTTCAACGGGTGTTGAACAAGTAAAAGATAGTAAAGAAAAGGAAAGTATAAATAAAGAATTTGAGGTTTTTTGGGATAAGTATCATTCGATTACAAAAAAGACCAAGACAGATAAGGAGCCAGCATATAAATACTGGGAAGAATTATCCATTGATGAGAGAGCGAAAGCCTTTTCAATGATTGACAAATATTACGACTCTCTGACTGATAATAAATATTGCAAAAAAGCTAGAACCTATCTGTCAGATAAGACCTTCAATGATGAATTTACTTTGACTGGAATTAATCCCAATTATTACAATAAACTATACGAAAATGATTGATAAAATACCTCCACAAGCAGTTGAGATTGAGGAAGTGCTTTTAGGTGCTTTACTCATTGAAGGGGATTCAATTTTTAAAATCAAGTCCCTTCTAACACCAGCTATGTTCTATATAACAGAGCATCAAAAGATCTATAAAGTCATTTTAAAAATGGCTGACAGCAACCAAGTAATTGATCTGCTTACAGTAAAAGAAAAATCCGACATCTCTGCAACAACTCTATCAAACCTCACAAGCAGGATTGCATCGGCAGCACATATTCAAGAACACGCAAGTATCATTTACGAAAAATGGCTTGCACGGGAAACGATTCTTATAGGATCTAAACTTATTGAACAAAGCTATTCAGAGGACATTCTAGATGTCATTAAAAACTCTCGTGATAGATTAGAGCAAAGGCTGCTTGGATTCCTAGGTGTCAACTCTTATGGAATACCTATTCGTGATGCAGGAGAGAAATGTTTGGATGAGTATTTCAAAAGGGAACAAATGACAAACCAGGGGATCAGATCTGGGATTCCTTCCCCATTCGACAGCTTAGATAATTTTACTGCTGGATGGCAGAAGGAACACTTAATTATTTTAGCTGCCCGACCTGCTATGGGCAAAACATCTCTTGCAATCTCATTTCTTATTCAGGCCGCTCAACTTGGGAAAAGCGTTGCAATGTATAGCCTTGAAATGAGTGCAACCAAACTCACAGACAAAATAATTTGCTCCATAGCCAATATCAGTTTAACGGATTACAAAAAAGGAAAACTACTTAATGATGAAAAGATAAAAGCTGAACAATCGTTAGATACATTTTCAGACTGGAAAGTGACATTCAACGACAATTTATTGACAGATCTAGATCAGATTTATGCAAGCGCACAAGCTATTAAATCTAGATGCGGATTAGACCTTGTGATAATAGATTATTTGCAACTAATGAAAGGAACTGATAATGTGTCAAACCGTGAACGAGAAGTAGCGGAGAACAGCCGAAAAGCGAAAATGATGGCCGTTGAATTGGGTTGTCCAGTGATATTGCTTAGTCAGCTTAACAGAAGCCTTGAAACACGAACCAACAAGCGTCCAATGCTATCGGATTTGAGAGAGTCGGGAGCCATTGAGCAAGATGCTGATATTGTCCTTTTTGTTTACAGGGACTCGGTATATAATTCAGAAAATAAAGAAAATACCGGCGAAATTATTATGGCTAAGAATCGAGAAGGCCCCACTGGAACTATAGATTTCTATCACAATGATTCTTTTACGAGATTCTGGGACAGTGATAGTGCCTTATAATCGAAATCATAAATCAACATTTAAAAACTAATAATATGAAAAAAGTAAATGCTTATAAATGTGCGTACTGCAAAAAAATCTACGAGTCGAAATCTTCATGCCGTAGTCATGAATACAGATGTTACTATAATCCAAAAAACAAGGGCTGTGCTTCGTGTGCTTTTCTTCGACTAGAGAAAGTGGAATATAAGCCGCATTATACAATCCAATTCCAAACTTGCCTTGTGAACGAGAATATATCCAGATACAAGTTAAAAACAATGTGTCCAAACTATCTGAACAATAAATATAAAGAGGACATGGATATAATGAATACAGTATTCGAGGAATATGACCTTGAAGCTCCATTTGCAGAAACAAAAGAATGGATGAACCTCAATGCCGAAGATTAGACAGATGAAAAAAGAAAATAAATACACATTGGAGCCAGTAGCTGGGATTCAAGTAATCAACAAACACGACTGGAAATATAAATATGCTCAACTAACAACAAAATAAATTAGCTATGAAACTTTTAATTCTTGCAACATCAAAGACATCAAAGGCTGTAATCCGCATTAGGTATGAGGCCATCAAGCTAGGACATACTGTTTTAGTTGTGAATCCTATGGATCTATTCCTGCTAATCTCAAATAGTGAATCTGGTTACGATCGTATTTATTATGCTGTTGGCGGGAAGGTTTGTAGATTGAATATCAAAGACTTTGATGCAGCGGTTGTTCGACTCGGAGATCAAACTGGATATGGAGCCTTCATTGTTGAGCATATAAATAAAAACCTCAGGGTATTCTGCACCAACAGTGCCGAAGGTATTAGAAATGCCACCAACCAACTAAAGACATTACAAGTGTTATCGAGTAATGGAATACCAACGCCCCGGACGGTGTTTGCCCAAAACCCAACACACATTGAACACCTGATAAATAAAGTTGGAGGCTACCCTATTGTAGTAAAATTGCTGCATGGAAGCGGTGGCCAGGGTGTTTCCCTTCTAAGAGATAAAAAGACTGCTGTACCGGTTTTACAATCACTTTTTAAATCCAGATCAAGCGTAATCATTCAAGAATATCTAGACTCAGGTCGAGTTGATTACAGGGTGATTGTTCTGGGCGGAACTGTTGTCGCTTCATACAAGCGCACTGCTGCAAAGGGCAATTTCAAAGCAAATTTAAAACAAGGTGGAAACGGTACACCTGTTCAATTAGATGAAGCGGATAAGCTGCTTTGTATAAATGCAGCTAGAGCTTTGAATTTAGGTTCAGCGGGAATCGACTTGATTAAACATGATGGCAGGACGTATGTGATCGAAGCTAACGCCAACTTTGGTTGGGGTGTAGAGAAGATCACCAGGTTAAACATCGCAGTAATGATGGTGCAGTATTGTGAGCAGAATTACCAGAACAAGAATGTTGAAAAGACTCAGGTACTATCCTTCCAAAAGCAGTTGATGAACGAACGGATGCAGAATGAGGCATTGTCTCAACATATCGGAGTTTTAAATGGTCACATGAAGTTTTTCACAGAGGACAGTTACGTCAAGAAAATCTATCGTTCAGCCAAAGGAAAGGTGGTTAGCTACACAGACCGCAACAGGAACAAAAAGAAAATAAAGGTGCAGTTCATAAAAGACATTTACACAATAATGCTGGACTCATTTCAAATCAAATAAATTCAAGATTATGTTACACGCAGGATACACATCGACACCTGAAATAAGAACACCGATAAGCACACTGATAATCATTTCAGTTTTAACGATCGGGATAGGATACCTCGTTTGGAAGTACCGTCATAAAGAAATTTCCGATGAAGAGGAGAAATAGCTATACAAAAAACTCTGGATAATTTGACTATCAACTTATTCAGCGATTTGATAAGAAGAATTTTAACGTTAAATACTACAAAACACTGGACTTTTAATTAACGTTAAAACAGAGATAATTGTGGAAGGTAGATTTAACGTTAAAAAAATAAATAACTAAACCGAGTAACTAACTGTAAATAAAATTAAAGCGATGAAAACAGGAAGAAATAATAACGTTAAAAATATCGAAATGAAATGCGTCATTTGCGGTAAAGTTTATAACGCTAACCGAAATACCTCAAAATTTTGCTCGGATACTTGTAAACGGGTTTGTTACGATTTGCGGACTCAGAATCGGAATGGCTATAATGATGATGTTAATTTGGGCTTGAAACTAAAGCCCGGCACAATACCAAGCCAACAGATGCCGGAATCATTATTAGTTCTAACAGGAAGCAAAGAAGAAGTAATTGGAGAATTACCATCATATATCTCAAATGATCAAATCAGAGAAGAGTTGACTCATTTCAGCAGAATCAAATCAATGGTCGATTCCAAAGATTGGTTTCAATCCTCTTTTCAGATATTTTCTAAGACACATTTATTGGAGGTCATGAAGATCAACGGTAATCAATATAAATTATATGCTTCAAAATGGGATTCGCCAGATCAAAATCCGTTTTCTAATAAATCTTGAATTTAAGGGATTCAATAGTTTATTAGAAGTTCCGCCTGCAAGGAATAATTAGAGTAAAATAAACCTGAGTATAAAATGGAAACGCAAAACAGTCAAAATATAAAACATTCACTTTTAGTCAATAGTGAATGTTATTAAGATAAACCTAGCAATAGCAAAGGTTTTAGAGGTGCTCTGCAATTAGTATATAAATATAATATTCACTTTCAATCAAATGAATATAAAACTGAAACAAAATGAGTCAAAAATATAGTAATTCAACTTCGGACTTTTTATCATGGGATCAGAACTTAATATTGATACGAAGATTATTTGATGATAAAAATTTTAAAATTTCTTTGTTGATCTCAATGGGATCGTTTTTAGGTTTGCGTATAAGTGATCTTCTCAGGCTAAAATGGGAAGATGTTCTTAATAAGGACCATTTCGTTCTTATTGAGCAAAAGACTACTAAAGCAAGAGAAATAAAAATAAATGATCAGTTGCAAAGACATATTGAAGATTGCTACAAGATGATCAAGCCATATAAAGATGAAGAGTACATCTTCACTTCCCAGAAAGGGTCAGTCTTTAGCGTCCAGCGAATCAATGTGATTTTCAAAAACCTTAAAAGAAAATATAATTTAAATGTCCAGAATTTCAGCAGTCATTCAATGAGGAAAAGTTTTGGAAGGGAGATATTTCAAAAAAGTGGGACAAACGCTGAATTGGCCTTGGTGAAATTGTCAGAATTATTTAATCATTCAAATGTTGCTATTACAAAAAGGTATCTGGGTATTAGCAAAGATGAGTTAATGGAGACTTATGATTTATTGGAGTTTTGATTTTGGAAATAATTCCATTTTAAACCGATATTTCGCCTTATCAACACATTAAGGTATATATACCAATACCTGAAAATCATGAGACAGATTATGTTTGAACACATCCAAGGTGGTGCTGTTTATCTAATTTGGTACATCCACAATGATTGCATTTTAAAACTGGAAACATTAATGGCTATTGATCTGAACTTAGAGCTATTCATAACCAGTAATAATGATGTTCTGGCATTCCGGCATGATCATCCGGAGGAAATGATTCACATGGTGAAAAATGATGGAAGTTGGCGATATACCATTGAATCGGATTTACTAAACCCAAATGACCAACTACGCCTGAGAATGTCGTGCCAGGAGTATTCCCAGAATTAGTCTCAGACCAAACATAGCTACCATACTTCTTGTCTGCTGATTCTTCGGTCAAACATACTCTTTATCGTTTTTAGGTTAGAGCTTCGTTAATTCATTTGCAATCAATTCCGCTTGTTTCAATACAGTTTCAGTCGCCAGTTTTTGCATATCTGGTGGATAACCATATTGTCTTAACGTCCGCTTTATTATTACTTTCAATTTTGCTCTTACACTTTCTTTAATTGTCCAGTCAATTGACGCATTTGCTTTGACCCTCTCGGTTAAAATGACAGCAAGTTCTTTTAACTTATGTTTCCGCATTAAATCTCTGGCACTTTCATTGTCGGCTACTGCCGTATAAAAAGCATATTCAAAATCAGTCAAACCAAGTGCTTTGGCTTCGCTGTCTATATTGATAATTTCTTTGCTCAGTTTAATGAGTTCGTCCATCACTTCGGCTGCTGTCAATATTTTGTTGTGATACTTTTTAATGGAGTTCTCAAGCATTTCCATTAATGATTTACTTTTTACCAAATTCTTTTTTGAACGTGATTTTATTTCATCATTTAATAATTTCTTTAATACTTCCAGTGCCACATTTTTGTGCTCCATTCCTTTCAGTTCCAATAAAAAATCTTCTGAAAGAATTGAAATATCAGGTTTCTTAATCCCGGCAGCATCAAAAATGTCAATTACTTTCTCTGAAACCAATGCTTTGTCAATTACTTGACGGATTGTTGTTTCAATTTCTTCGACTGTTCTGCCTTCGCCTGTTCCGTCAAATTTTGCCAATCTTGCTTTTACTGCTTGGAAAAATGCAACTTCATTTTTTACATCTAGTGCCTTTTCGTGTGGAATAGCAATAGCAAACGATTTTGATAATGCTGTTACTTCATTAATATATCTTTTCTTTCCATCTTCCAAGCCAAGAATATGTTCTTCAGCTGCTAGAATCATTGATAATTTTTTAGAAGTTTCTGCTTCAAAATACTCTTCATAAGCAAAGCTGTGAAACATTTGCGATACAACTTCCAGCTTTTCTAACATTAACTGAACGGCTTGTTCTTGTAATATGGTTGGGTCGCCTTTTCCTCCTGAATCGGAATAAAAAGCCAATGCTTTTTTCAAATCTGCTGCAATACCGAGATAATCTACAACCAAACCACCCGGTTTATCTTTGTAAACCCGATTAACCCTTGCGATGGCTTGCATCAGGTTATGACCTTTCATTGGTTTGTCGATATACAAAGTATGCAACATTGGAACATCAAATCCTGTGAGCCACATATCACGAACAATAACTAACTTAAGTTCATCGTCAGGGTCTTTCATTCTGTCAGCTAAAGTTCTTCTTTGCTGTTTGGTTGTGTGATGTTTTGCTATTTTTGGTCCGTCAGAGCTTGCAGAAGTCATTACAACTTTAATCACTCCTTTGTTTAAATCATCGGAATGCCAGTCGGGTTTTATCTTAATAATTTCAACGTAAAGGACTGCTGCAATTCTTCTTGACATTGAGACTATCATCCCTTTACCTTCAAACACTTCTTGCCTTTGTTCAAAATGGATAACTATATCTTGGGCAATATTTTTAACTCTGTTTTCACTTCCAATCAACGCTTCTAACTGAGTCCACTTGGCTTTGGCTTTTTGTGTTGTATTTAAATCTTCCTGGTCGAGTTCATCGTCTAAATCTTCAACCAATTTTTTACCCTCTGCACTCAATTTCACTTTAGCCAAACGGCTTTCATAATAAATGCGAACAGTCGCACCATCCTCAACAGCTTGAGCAATATCATATACATCAATATAATTTCCGAAAACTGCAGGGGTATTTACATCGGTACTTTCTATTGGAGTGCCTGTAAATCCAAGATAAGTTGAGTTTGGCAAAGCATCACGCATATATTTTGCAAAACCATAAACGATTTTCTTTCCAACTATATTTCCATGAGAATCTTTATCGTCTATTGTTTTGGCTTTAAAACCGTACTGTGTTCTATGTGCTTCGTCTGCAATAACAACAATGTTTTCTCTTTCCGATAGAGTTTCATAAACATTGCCATTTTCAGGTTGGAATTTCTGAATGGTTGAAAATATTACACCACCAGAAGCTACTTTCAAAAGCTCTTTTAATTCGTCCCGATTATCTGCTTGCTTAGGTTCTTGTCTTAAAAGTTGCGTAGATGAGGCAAAAGTATCAAACAACTGGTCATCTAAATCGTTGCGGTCTGTAATGACAACAACGGTTGGATTATCCAATGCCAAAACAATTTTCCCAGTATAGAAAACCATTGTAAGCGATTTTCCACTTCCTTGTGTATGCCAAACGACACCGCCTTTACGGTCGCCTTTGGGTTGACTTTTTACGCCTTCTACTCTGTAACTTTCATGGGATTCCAGTACCATACTAACTGGCGTTTCTTTTTCAAAAGTATAACCTGTTGCTCTTAGAGTGGATTCAACCGCACGGTTTACGGCATAATATTGATGATAGGCAGCTAACTTTTTAATCGTTGAAATTGTAACGATCCTGGTTTTAGTATCTTCTTTTTTTGATTTCTCAAAAACCACAAAATGACGGATTAAGTCCAATAAAGTTTCTTTATTGAGCATTCCGTTTATCAGCGTTTCTAACTGGCTCACCAAGTTAGACGCTTCTTCTTTTCCGTCTGCCGATTTCCAAGCCATAAAACGGGTTAAACCTGCGGATAAAGAACCTGACCTAGCTTCCAGACCGTCAGAAATAATCATTAAAGCATTGTAGGTAAATAGACTTGGAATAATTTCTTTGTATGTCTGTAATTGTTTGAATGCCGATTTTACTGTGGCATTTTCATCTGCCGGATTCTTCAGTTCAATAACGACCAATGGAATACCATTTACAAATAGAATAATATCTGGACGTTTGTTATTTCCGTTTTCAATAACTGTAAATTGATTGGCGACTATAAATTCGTTGTTTTTAGGATTTTGAAAATCAATGAGCCAAACCAAATCGCCTCTTTGGTGTCCATCTTTTTGATAAGAAACATTAATTCCCTCGGTAAGCATACGGTGGAATGTTTCGTTATTGGCAAGCAATTCAGGTGAATTAATGCGCTGAATTTCTTTTAATGCTTCTTCTTGTGAATCAAAGGGGATATTAGGATTAATTCTACGAATAGCATTTTGCAGTCTTTCAGTAAGCAAAATATCTTCATAAGAGCTTCGCTCTGGTCTTTCTCCATCGTGTGCAATGTCTGGTGCAAAAATGTACTGATAGCCCAGATGCTGCAATAATTCTATAGCAAATAACTCAACTGTATTTTCAGCTAATTTATTCATTGATAATCAGTATATATATTGTCAAATCCTCCAATTAATGCTGACTGCAGCAAAGCAGAATTGTAACTCAACCTATTTTTTAATTCATAGAGAGATTTAAAATATTCTGAATAAATCTCCAATTTATCTTTTGGAGGCATCAATATTAATTCACTCTCCATATATTCATCTAATTGAAAGTTTTTTATGCCACTTGGTTGGTTTTCGTATCTAGTAGTTAACCCATTATTGTATGAATTTATCCAATAGAAATAAAACCAATAAGGGTCCACTTTGCTTTTATCTAACCTTATTACTTTACAGAAGTTTGAACATATTAGGGGAGTTGTAAAATAATTTAGCAACTCTTCTGTAATAAGTGCCACTCTGCCAGTGGGTTGGTTTTTACTTCCTCCTGACATTTCAATTACAATATCGAAAAGTTTTAATTTTATTTCCTCAACTTTATTATCATTTAAATATCTTGTTGGGGTTTTATGAAGGTTAAATAATGGAATATTTGGCAGGTCAGTGCCTCTGATAACGGTTACTGCAATATTATCCCTTTTGGGTTCTTCATTTCCCCAGCTACCCGAAATTAGTTCTTCAACTAATTCGGACAACTCAGTTTTTGACCAATTTGATTTATCATTGGGCAATACTGTATGTTCATGAAAATTACTAATGAAAGTATCTTTAGATATTTCACAAAAACCTTTCAATTTAGGAAAAACTGTTAGTTGGTCATTCAAATTTTTCAGTGTTTCAGCTATATCCTCTTTAAAAGGTAATGTCCTTATCTTTTTCTTTTTATTTACATATCTATTGGGAGCTATGATAAAGTTTTTCGTAGTAATTTCCTCTAAAGTCGCTGATTTGCAAAAACCTATTTCATCTATGTGTTCATTATTTTCTTTCCATGCATGGTATGTGCTTGAAATTTTTAGAATATCATCAACGGTGAGTTCTCTTAGCGTGCTTTCAACCATATATCCTAAATCATATGCATCAATCATAAGAATATCGGTCTTGTCTTTGGGTTTAGCTCGATTTAAGATCCATAAGTGAACAGGTAAAGTTGTATTGTAAAAAAGTTGAGTTGGTAATGCGACTATACAATCGACTAAGTTATCAGCTACGAATTTTTTTCTAATTTCACTTTCAGCAATACCTTTGTTTGATGCTGCACCACAATGCATGACTATCCCTCCAATACCTTTGGGAGAAAGATGGTAAATAAAATGTTGCATCCAAGCAAAATTCGCATTCCCTTCAGGTGGTGTGCCATATTTCCATCTTCCATCTTTTCTAAGTAAATCGCCACGCCATTCACTATCATTAAAAGGTGGATTAGCAAGAATAAAATCAGATTTTAAATCTTTGTGAGCATCATTTAGGAAAGATCCTTCATTGTTCCATTTGACTTGAGAACTATCAATTCCACGAATTGCAAGATTCATTTTTGCAAGCCTCCATGTTGTCATGTTACTTTCTTGACCATAAATCGAAATATCATTCATTCTTCCTTTATGACCAAGGATGAATTTCTCTGATTGAACAAACATACCACCTGAACCACAACAAGGGTCAAAAACTCTACCCTTGAATGGTTGAATTAAATCAATAAGAAGTGAAACAACATTTCTTGGAGTATAGAACTGTCCACCCTTTTTTCCTTCGGCAAGAGCAAATTCTCCCAAGAAATATTCAAAAACGTGTCCGAGAATATCAGCACTTCTTGATTTGGCATCGCCCAAAGCAATGTTGCCAATCATATCAATGAGTTCACCCAAACTGGTTGGGTCAAGATTTTGTCGTGCATAGACTTTTGGCAAAACGCCTTTTAAAGATGGGTTTTCTTTTTCGATGGCATCCATTGCATCGTCAACCGTTTTTCCAATAGTCGGTTGTTTGGCTTTGGATAACAGATAATTCCAACGAGCATCAGCCGGTACAAAGAAAACATTTTCGGCTTTATACTCTTCTTTATCTTCTGGCTCGGCAAATTCATATTCACCTTCCTTAGAATTAAGTTTGTCGTACAGTTCTTCAAAAGCATCAGAGATGTATTTTAAAAATATTAGTCCGAGCACAACGTGTTTGTATTCTGCTGCATCAATATTTTTTCTCAGTTTGTCAGCCGATTTCCAAAGTTGTGTTTCCAATGGTTCGTCTGTTCCGTTTCCGTTCTTTTTTGCCATATGTTTTAATTACCTTTTTCGTTTTCAAAGTTACTTTTTCCTCTGTCATTTCTATTCGAGCGTTTGCTAAAGAAATAGCTCTTTTGCTTTTTTCAGGTTTTGCCTTTGTGTCGGCAAAAACTAAATTTGCCATTTGTGTTTATGCCTTTTTCGCATGAAGAACAAATGGATGATATATGCACATTTGTTACATCTATTAAAGTTATGGATATTTTTCGGTATCAGGTGTGATACAAGCAAAAAATCCTCCCTCGAATAATTGAGGATAGTCAAATGGGCTGATTCAGCGGCTGATCCTCCCTTGTATATGAGTATCAAATAAAGGGAGGATTTTAAGTAGTGTATTATAATTGTATATTAATAAGACTGGATCCTAAAAACTGTTCCTGTAACCAAACCAATCAATTGTTATAAAACATTTTCTCACCTGGTGAAACTTCTACCATTGAAAACGATAATATTGGCATTGATTTTGCAATACTTACAATGAAATATTAGGACTTTCTATAAAGACACAAATTTTCGATCTTTGAGATTAGTTAATTTTGAATTATTATAAAGAACAATTCCTCCAACATATTTGTTATATTTGCGCCTTATTTCAGTATATTTTTATAACTTTATTAACTACAAACAAGTTATATATTGAGGAAATTATTATTATAAATGACTGTAAGTGTGTTTATTATGCAAAATTAACAACTTTTAATGCTAGTTAATTTTCACATATAATAAGACTCTTTTTATTCATTTAATAACAATTGAGAAGTAGAATACAGAACAAATTCATCATGCAAAAAGCACCCTTAAATACGATAATCGGAAGGAATATTAAATCTTTCAGGACTACACTTGGCTTATCTCAGAGAGAATTAGCTGATTACCTATCTCTATCAACCACGATGGTAACATACTATGAAACTGGGCAGAGAGATATTAGTATGGTAAATCTTAACAAACTTGCAGACCTTTTTAATGTTGAGATTTCGTATCTAGTAGAGGAAAATGAAGGAGTAATTAATCTCAATGCTGCGGTGGCCTTTAAAAAGGATAAATTAACATCAAAGGATATTAACGCAATAGCTGGATTCAGAAAAATTGTTAGAAATTATATTAAATTGAATGAGTAGTGAGCAAATCTCGGCAATTAAGCACAACCCAACTAGCAACTCATTTTCGGGCCTCTAATAGGCTTGGGATGGATGATCCAATAAACTTGATTCAATTGATGTATTCAATTGATGTAATAACAGTATTTAAACCTTTATCATCTGGATTCTCGGGAATGGTTCAAAAAACAGGTGAGCATAAGTTTATGTTGATTAACTCAAAACATTCCTTAGCTAAACAAAATTTTACTATATGTCATGAATTATATCATTTATATTACCATAAAAAATTTGAATCACTGATTTGTAATTCGGGTGAATTTGATAAAACTCAGAAAGAAGAATATAGAGCGGACTGTTTTGCTGCTGACTTACTAATACCAGAATTTGGAATACTTAATGAAATCCCACCAGAAGAAGCACGATTTAATTCAATAACTCTTCCCACACTTTTAAGAATAGAGAATAAGTACCGATGTTCAAGATCAGCTTTGCTGTTTAGGCTTAAAATCAAGAAGATGATAGATTCGGAAGTATTTGATACATTTAATAAAAATGTACTTCGTGGTGCGTCTGAAAATGGATATTCATCTCAATTGTATAAGCCAACAAATCAAAAATTAGAGGTAATTGGAAAATACGGGGATATAGCTCGAAAGAAATACGATCGTAATGAAATATCCGAATCTCACTATATTTCTTTGTTACAAGATATTGGTATTGATCTTGACGAATCAATAACAGATTATGTGGATTAATCAGGATGAATTAAATAAAAAAATCCTACTTGATTCGGATGTATTAAGACATTTCCTACGTGGTAGAAGTCTAGACTTACTCAGAGAAATATTCCCAGAAAATCTATATATCCTGGATTTGGTTGAACACGAAATTTGTCGGAGTCCGAGAATTGCAGTTGAAATACAGAGGATAATTGAAAATGGAACCTTGAAGAGATTAAATTTCCCAACAGGAACAAGGTTTATAAACGAATATGCTGAATTAGTCCGTAGGTATGGAGTGGGCGAGTCTGCTTGCATGGCGGTAGCTCGTTATCGTGATGACATTATAGCCAGTAATAATCTTAATGATATTGAAGAGTATTGTCATATACATGATATTCAGTTCCTCAAAACAATTGATATTCTTTATATTGCATACAAAAGGGATGTTATGAGTGAGGCAGATGTAGATGAGTTTTTGGATAAAAACCTTTCTGGGGAGAATCCAAGTAAAATTCCATTTTCAACGTTACAGCAATTTATATCGACTAATCCAAAAATTTCTGATTTATTTCTTTTGCCCGAATAATTTATTCTGAAGATTCGTGCAACTAAAAGTTACTCTTGAAATTATATTGTTACCAATAGTTCAAAATCCTCCCTTTGTTCGATGCCTGAATACATAGGAGGTTGAGCCACTTTAGTGACAAAAACTAACAACAGGTTAGCTCTTCTTATTCATTACAGCACGTAATTTCTCCAAGAACTGGATCTCTTTCAAAGTTAAGAACTCCTTGCTGTACTTCTTGATGTCCTGGTCGATCTCCCGGATCATTCGCTTGTATTCGTTGTAATTCATGGTAGTATGGTATTGATTATACTACTTAATGTAGTGAGGATCGGGAATATCGTATTTAATCAGGATTATTTTATAAATTAGATGTAAAATCCCCAACATGAAAAAGATACTATGCTATCTTGTAATTGCTCTTTTTGTTACCTCCTGCGGTGAAGATCTAAACTCTCTCACTGTTATAAATAACTCTAATCATAATTTCATTTTTGCTCTTGGCGATGATAATGTGAAGGATTACTATGACCTTACCATACAGGTGGATTCGTCTTCCTCATTTACATACTATGGAATTGAGCCAGGATCTGTTTGGCTATACTATGCAAGTATGGAGATTGGGGAGGTTTATGTTGAATATTTAGGAGGCATCACTGCGAAAGATGAACTAGAGTTTTCGATTGATACTATTTTTGAACTAGCAAAATTAGAAGTTTGTGGGAATTGCACACTTATTTCGGTAGATCTTGATGGCAATATAGCCTATGGAACCCCCCAATTTGTTTGCGGGGATACCTACCAGGATTATAAAGACTCACAGATTACGACCACAATAGATGGACAACAGTATTGGGATTGTGAATAATCATTCAATTCTCCACCACCGACGCAAGCCGAATGATCGGATCGGGAAGCGTAATGTTTACATATTGATATTAATACATATCATCATGCCAAGAGCCATGCCCCTTCTCATTTTCCACATCTGGATCATCAACAGGCCAATCTGGTTGATTTCCTTTCAAAACTTCACTGTATTCTGCATTTGATTTACGATAGTAGTCCTCACTAAGAAGAAAGTATTTTTCTTGTTTACTACCAAATACCAAGTATTCAATCAACTCAACCACTCTATTATTATATCTATCATGACCATAAAACACAATTTTCAAATCTCCAATATTATTATTGTGACAGTGGATCCGACAAAAATTTTCCTCGCCAGCATAAACATAGATAACTAATACAGAACCAGAGGGAGAGAATTTTACCTTTAGTCTGATACTCTTTATTTCCCCAACGTTTGCTAACTGCCCTTCTAGAGCAAATGCTGGTCGGCGATCATCCTTTGTCATTAAAACTTTTGCCTTTCCGTTTTGATCGTTAGATTTTATGCATTGCAGAGACCAATTTGATGCTAATCTGCATTTACCCTGTGACAAATCCAACAGTGCATTTTGAATTGCCATCAAAGGTTCACTCTTCATTTTAGAGGAGAGCTCTGTTTCTGATACCGACAATGTACCCTCAGTAATTTGTAATGCTAACTCTGCTCTAAACTCTTTATAAGAAGCAATGTCAAATCCAGGATTTTTTTTTATTCAAGGCAAACTTAGGAAGTAGTCTTTCAACATCTTCTAATGCAGTTAAATACAGATGTAGATCATCCATTCTGAAATTATTGTATATAAATCTACCAATCATCCCCCACCGATGCAAATTGAAAAGGGTTGTCTATCAATTTAAAGAGACTCCTGCCCAATTTATGCGATAAATCGGAAAATCAATTGTGACATCTAGATTTGGCTTATAAACATCAGTGTTATAATCCCGCTTACCTATCAGCTTCAATGGGTGGGCTTTTACTGTTTCATCTTCCGGGTATCTAACTATTGATATTCCATATTTTGGAATTAGTTTTACCATACGCTCCTTTTCTATACGAGTAATACAGTAGCCGTGAGATTCATTCTCGCTATCATTGAATACAATTAGTCCATTTAGATCCTCGATTACTTTGTTCTTTTTCATTTTCTATATATTGAAAAGTTAGTTTATTGGATTATCATCGGACACCACGTCATCCTCAGTTTTTGTATATTCCCTTTCATAAGGTGTTTGGTCTATATCAAAAGTGTCAGAGTATTTTACAATAAATCTAAAGCGTTTTCTTTCCTCTTTTATCGTACTTCTAAATGCTGTCAATTCATCAATTGCCATTTCCTCAAAATCCAGCTTGTCAAACTTGGCTCTAAGTTTATTATCAACTGCGGGGTGTCCTGATATATCATTATCCAATTTCTTTTGCTCCTGCAATTTAATATCTCTCATTAAAGTAGTAGCCTCAATTCTCAATAAATATATTTTTTCACCTGGCCCGATATAGTATTTATTCTTTTTTGAAAAGTATGGATGACTGGTGTATAATTTTGGAAGAATAGAGAAACAATCTCTAATAGCCTTTATAGGCTGGTCATCAAGAAAGTATTCAACCGAATCAATTTGAGCTGGCCCAGATCCATAATTTTTAATAAATAAGTTAATTTCCTTTTTTCCCGTATTAAACCAGGAGGAAATGTATGGTTTTGCAGCATTTTTGGCAATGTCCATGCTATAAAATATGCTGTAAATGGCCACACAAAGCGCAAGCACGCTAGTAATACCTACGATAGGTTCCCAAATTGCTAGTAATATCATGCTCAGTTGATGTGTTTGAATTAGTTGAATTATAGTTTAACTAATTTACTCAATCCAACCGAACCAACCAAAACCGAGCCTGTTCAATTATTTCGTAGATTTACTAATCTAAACCCAATAATAACAAAATGAAAGGTCAACTAATATTTATTGGTTCATTTCTTTTTACATTATGTTTGATCTTTGACGGGTGTAAAGAGACAACGGAGACAACAGGTAATAATGCAGAGAAGTTTTATGGTAATGTTAAATCCGTCAAGCAGACTAAATATGTAGCCAATGATAAGTTTGGAGAACTAACTAAACAGAAAATTGAACCAAAAGATGATGTATCTGACAGGAGTGAAATAATACATATTCTCGATTTCTATGAATACCAATTCGTTGATGGAAAGATCGTTGAATCCAAATCCTTCTATTTGGACGGAAATATAAGATACGAGCATAAATATGATAGGAATGACAATATAATATTATCCGTAGTCTATGATAAAAATGGTTTTCTAACAGATTCCACAACAAGAAAGTACGATACGAAGAACAACTTGAGAGAATCTTCTCATTATTCTGGCACTGGAAAACTTATGGGCAAAGATATTGTAAAATATATAAGTGGCAGGGAGGTCGAAAGAAAAGTGTACAAATATCAAGGAGAGTTAGAAAATATTATTAGGACAAAATATGAAAATCGGGGTAGAAGGGTAATCGAATACAACTATAGAGTTTATGACGGAGTGACATTCAAAAGTGTGTCAGAATTTGATTCGAAAGGAAACGAAATTGAACATCATACTTTCAGAAGCGATACGGTTACTCTTTCCAGCAGTGATTATTGCAAATACAACAAATCTGGCAAATTAGTTGAGTATAAGTCTGATAGAATTGGGGACGAATATGTCTCACAGCATGAATATAATAATAGAGGTCTTGTAATAAATGATAAAACTTGCTTTGGTCCTAATGATAAGAATCCTTCAGTTCAAAAATATGAATATAAATTTGATGAGAATGGGAATTGGATAGAGAAGATTGAATACAAAAACAATATTCCTAAATATATTTATGAGAGAATTATCAAATATTATTAAAAAGTATCACTTAACTTTAACTAACAATTTGTCCAAGAGGATTTGAATTTCAACACTAAATTAATTAGCTATGAAAAATTTGTTGATCCTTTTATTTATACCAACTATTATATATGGTCAAAATGATCTGTCGAGCCTCAATGATTTTGTGGAAATGCCGATAGAAAATATTCTGATTCATTCGATATTTTATTATCCGATCTCTAATATCATTCAATATCAGGATGATAAAATGTATGATATGACAGATGAGTTTCCTCAAAAGTTTGTGAAAACTGATTTAAAAAATGATAAAATATATTTAGTTAGTCACTCTGCTAATGATCAATTCACTATAAATAAAGTCTTTCGGGGGAAAAATCTAATTGATAAGAGTATCAAGGAAATGTACAATGCGATGAAATATCTTTGCGAAAAGGAAGGAAGAACTGTATATCTTGAATATCGCTTCTATTATAATGCTGACCGAATTACGTGGGAGATACAGCATACAGATTTTCGCTTATCTTTTATTTGCGAAGAACCAGAAATAATAGACTAAATTGGTTTATAAATCCTCCCTTTATTCGATGCTCAATTACAGGGGAGGTTGAACCATGTTTTCTGGCCAAAATATAGGCCTGAATTATTTGGGGGAGGCTTTTCAATAATGGGAGCTTATTTGTGTTTTCTTTCATAACAATAACCCGAAAAATAGTATTAACTTATATTTTTCATTTCTATTGCAACTCAAATAATGATGCAACTCTGTATTGAAGAAAGATTACAAATACAATTTTATGAAGAACACTAAAATTACTACCTTACAATAAAAAGTCATGATCAAGAGAATCCCGCTTCTTTTTAGGATTTTGGTCCTCATTGCTATTGTTGCATTAGTTTTCTCAGTTCTCTTTTTTATAATTCATTTCCACAACCAGAATATTTCAACGAATATTGATGATTGGGGATATTTCGGTAGTTATTTCGGTGGAATTTTAAGCCCTTTCATTTCACTACTAAGTTTGATAGTCATTGGATATATATCCTATCAAATTGCGAAAGATGATGTATCTGAAAGAAGAAAACAATATGTTATCCAAGAGAAAAACGAAGCCCATAAGGAAATATTAAAATATCCTTCTTTGTATAAATTATTTTATACTGACTTCTTAAGTGAAGTTGGATTGTATAATGCGAAATTAAAAAGACAACGAAGGGAGGTTGATGAAGCACGACTGCTTATTGAAAAATCCGATTATTTAGTACATAATTATGAAAAGGATTATTCTGATACTGAAATAGAATCTTTAGAAAAATATCGAGATAGTTTATATAAATTTCAATTATATTATTCTAATATTCCGGTAATTAGATTGAAGTACAATCATCTTTTTAAATATGATTTCTATGGTGAGGATTTTAACAATTTAGTAAGTACTGGTGAGGAGATTGAAATACACATATCGAAACAATATGAACTCTTATTAAAAGCAATAGAAGGAGAAAAAGCAATAGAAAGTATAAGTTTTTTTGAAGAAAAAATCTTGACCCATCAGAATCTGATAATCTCATTTGTTCATGAAATTTCTAAAGAGATTCCTGATTTTACAAGTTTAAAATGATGACGCTTTTCATTTTCTTATACTTTAGTTCTTGTTATTTCTAATACATATTATGCAACTTGCAAAAAGACTGAAAACCAACATTTTTTTTTTACATTTATTAAATCAATTACCAGAAATACCTAAATATGAACTACTTAAAAACTGTTCTTATCACTATTATTTTAGTATGTGGGTGTGGAAATACTTCAACCGATAAAACCCCAAGTGATAATGATTGTACTAACTATTCAATAGTGGGTGAAGTCAAGATTTGCATACCTGAAATTGAAGATATGGTTACCATTCATACTAATCCAGATTTTCAGCAGATAGTCACAAATTTAGAAATGGGAAATCGAACAGTATTGTTGGCCTCACTTGACAAAAGTATTTATGATAAGTATCTATCTGGCATACAATCTTATATGTCACCAATGTATTATTTGTACACATATACTGCTACCAACAATATTGAAGCAACTATAGGTGATGTAAAGAACCTTTGTGATACTTATGATTCACAACTGCATTACGATAGTGATGCATGGGAAGCTGCAAAAGAAAAAATGAAACCATTTACTGATGATATTGAAATTGGTACACCTATCGTGGCTGATAAATACAATACTAATATATACTGCACCACCTACATAACTGTAATGAAGAATATTAATAGCCAATATGGTGAGTATATTGTAGTGAATGTTGCAAGTTTCCTTGTTCTTAAAGAAAGGCTTTTACTATCATCGTTTGAAGTCCTATATGAAGACTATAATTCGATTGAAAATGCAAAAGAAAGTAACACCAAAATCATAGAAAATTTGTTCAAACTTAATGCATTATAATTATGCCCTTTGAAGAATTAGACCGCTATTTAAATGGTGAAGATGTTTGTTGATCCAAAATTTTAAAGAGAAAATGGTTTTGGAGCTCCCAATTATCAATTAAGTTAAATAGTTCATGAGAATAACACAAGACTTACTAGAACAACCAATCGATGAAAATATTGTTTTTGTGTTTAAGCCAGACAGTATGATCTTGGGAACACAAATAATCGGATTCTCAACAAAAAATAAGAAGAACAAAAAGAAACGGAGAAGATCTGGTTTTGTATTCATCATCATATCAATATTAACCCTTATTATTGCTTCTGTTTTTTATGGATGGGGTTTTGGAATTACTCTATTTTCTGGAAGTGTAATAGTATGGTTGATTGTTTGGTTAAGTTCATTTAGCAAAATATTTTCTTACGAATATTATGTTGGTGATAAAGGAGCAATGAGATTAAAATATATCAACAATACCAAGAAGATAATTAACAGAAAGATTTTTGAATATAATAAGGCAAATGAAAATCTAAATACTGAGGTTGCCTCCTATTATTATAAGGGAAATAGTTATACAATGCGATTCTTTAATAACAGGAAAAAAATCTATGAATTTGAATCCATCAATACTCTAAAAACACATTCAATTAACAGTGACTTTGCATTTGCAAAACAAGTTAAAAGGGCTTGGGAAGTATATCAGTTAACATTGGTGCTTGCAGACTTAAATAATAATCGTCAATTAATAATAAATGGTACAAGATCTGATGCGTTTGTTAGGTTTGATGAGTTTGAATTTGAATGTATTATTGATAATGAATCAGCATATAAAATACGTACATCAAACATTAAGGAAATTGAAATAACAGGATCTGGAAGAACGGTAATTCACTCATACGACTCAAAGCAAAAATTAAAAATAGAACTATATAATATTGATTTAATCAATATTATAATAGGAATCATACAGAACAGAATATCACCAGAGACCCCATTCCATAACGTTAATTAGTATTTTAATTTTCAACTTTATATAATCACAACATATGAAGTATTCCTATATTAGAAAGCCAAGAAAATGTCCAAAGTGCGGAGCATTAACTATTGCAAGGATTCTATGGGGTATGCCTGCATATTCAGAGAAATTAATTGACATGAAAGGAGTTGAATATATAAATCATTTACCATCAGATCTAACCAAGGTAAAAGTAAGAGGAAAATTTACATAGCTTTAAAAAACTATGTTTCATAGCGGAAAGATGTAAATGCAGACTAAACTTTTATGGAAAAAGCTGAATACCAAAAACACTGTTTCAGAGAGTACAAGAACCACATTGGTTATCCAAAGGATTACAAATACTTTTATGGAACTCCTATAAATGCTCTTATACCCATTGAAACAATACTAAACAAAGTAATGATAGTTGGTGCATATCCATCTGCCAAATTCTTTACAATAGATGGCGTATCCGATACGCCAGTTGCTGATAATGATTCTCCATTCTCAAATGAATCATACTTTGATGGCTCAAGAGTTAGAACCATACCTTCAGGTAAAGAGCTTAATGATGTCATTCTTGCTCAAATTGGAGTCAATCGTGCAGACTGCTGGATTACAGATCTTGTGAAAGTTTTTTTATTCAAAGAAGGTCATGTAAATAGATATAAAAAACTTGGGAAACATGATGTAGCTGAGAATCGTTCAAAGTTCCTTGAATTTGCGCAGAAGAGTATCTGGTGGTTAGAGAAGGAAATAGAGATTTGTACTCCTTACGTAATCATATTGCTTGGTTTGGAAGTGACAAAAGTCATGTTTGATGTTTCTGATGCTGAGGCAAAGAGCTATTTAGATGGCAACAGCAGACAAATGGAAATTAATGGAATACTGCAAAATATCATTTGCTTACCTCACCCGGGAATCCTAATGAAAAGGACGGAAAAGAATCCTTGGCCAGAAAGGTTTGAAAGAGAAATAGCTAAGATTGCTCGTTCTGAAATTGAAAGATTGAAATAAAAAAAAAGGATACAACCCACTTTGAATTGTATCCTAAAATGTAACCTTTTATTTTCAGGCCCTCTGTATCCCAGTCGGGGTAGCAGTAGTTATATATCATACATCCATCTTACACTTTTTTTACACTTATAATCTATAACGCTCTGATATATTGCGTTGTATATAATTTTGTGTATCCACCCAGTTTACAAATCGTAGTACTATTTCAAGCTTTTTTTACAGAATTGTGACGGGTTTTTGTGACGGGTAAAAAAACTTGAAGATTTTTCAAACTTTCTGTTCAGGATGATATATATGATAATAAACAATTCCTATAAATTATGAAAACAAAAATAATTATACACGAAAATCGAGTAAGGATTTACTTTAGACATGAGAAGCATTTTGTCAGGTATAATACTAAGATACCTGCACTAAGTAAAAATGAGTTTTATCGAAGTGATCCCAACAAATTATTCTATCCATTGAATGAAGAAAATGAAAGGAAGAATGATTCAATTAAGAATCTCCAAACTCTAATAGAAGAGATCATAGAAGATAATCTGGGGAAAATGGATATCAGAATCAATAACCAGTTTATCAGGAATAGACTTAATCAAACGCATAATGAAGATTTCCAAAAGAGATATATCGTTGAATACTATGCGGATTTTTTAAAGCAAAAGGAAGATTATTATAACCGACATAGATTTTCATCAGAGTCCATTAAGGATTACAATTCCTTGTTCCAATCAATAATGGATTATCAGCTTTTCTATAATTCTCTTTTGGAAGTGCAGGATATAAATGAGGACTGGATTAAAGATTTTCTTTATTTCATGACACAAAAAAATCCTGGCACTGCTGACTATGAGAAAGTATCAACGATTGTTGTTGAAGTATTAAAGAAGAATTTAGAATTCATTTCTAAACGTAAAGCACGATTTAGATTTAAACCTGAGTATATCAGGTATATTTCTAGAGGTGAAATAGGTGACAACACAATGAACAAAAGGATTGATAATCTGCAAGAGTTCATTAATTACTTGGTAAAAAATAGATGTATTGAAAATACTGATTTCAATATCAAAGAACAACGATTATTATATTCCAAATACAGCACAGTATTTACAACACTTACATTGAAGGAAGTAGGAACACTTCATGATTTTAAAATTGAAAATGATCATATAGATAATAGGTTTGAATATGTAAAAGACATATTCGTCTTTATGTGCAATACATCATTCCGATATAGTGATGTGGTTTCATTTAACAGATTAAGGGATATCCGAAATGGAAAAATTAATAAGGTTTTACAAAAGACTCGAAAGTATGGAAATAGGTCAACCATAAAATTGCAAAGTACAACAAAAGAAATTCTAGAAAAATATGATTACAAAATGGACAGGTATTCAAATACGCTTTTTAATAGGTACTTAACAGAAATGTTAGAGAAGACAGGGTTATTTCAAGAGAATTTTATTCCTATGAAAGCGATTGGTGGAAATGAAGTAGAGATGAATCCAATTCCAAGATATCAAGCAATCAAAACTCATACAGGAAGAAGATCGTGCATAACAAATTTAATAGCTTTAGGATTTCCACCAGAACAAATAAGAATTATGACAGGACAATCCTCTAATGAGATTATGAGGATGTATATTGATTATACAAGGAACGATGGAGATGATTATGATGGTTTATCTGACGCTTTAGAAAATAGCATGAAATTAACTCCGTCAATCGCTTGATTGGGTTCAAAAAACAATCCAAATATGGATGAACAATGAAAATTTTAAAAACGATTACACACAAACACTCTTAACAAAACTATGGAGAGAAAATCCAACAATGGAATATAGTACTTTAGATACTTTCGTAAACAATTTGTTGTTTAATGAAAAGTACAACCTTACAATTGATCAGGTGTCGGATTTCGTAGACTCTATTACTCGGAACTTTGAAGTAATAATGATGCGAAAGAAGAATGAAATCACAAATCCAACAGCACATATCGTTAATGGTATTGAGCTCACAAGGGATTATTACAGTTTAAGGACTGAAGCCCCAAAGATACTTCGTGAGAGTGCTGCATCATTAAATACTAAATCAAATAATGGAATTTTACAATTGCTGCCTGGTTTCAAATCAAAGAAAATTAGTGCAGAGGAAATCTACAGGTATTACTGTGATTACAAGAAGTTAGATTAATTGATATTAGATGTACTATATGGAAGGAGTACTGAAAAATAAGAACAAACTACACCCTACCCTACCATCTGTGAATATACTCCCGATTGGAATTGGATTAATCATCTTAGGAATTAATGATTTCATATCAGGATCAGGATCAATAAAATTAAATTGGAGAATGCAAATTGAAGTGCTTAATGGTGCATTGCCCTTAATACTTGGTATTGGATTTGTTATTGGAGCTGTAATGCTGTTTTTCAGAAGGAATAAGCTTTCTCTGGAAGATATAAGGAGAAGAAGAAAGGAAGGAAAGGAGCGAGCCAGAGGATTTAATCATTTTGAATAATAACACGAGCAGCTTATTAATATTTAGCAGGAAACTTATGCTTCCCGTATATCCACAGGAATTTGTCGATTTGTTTTAAGTGGAAATCTGTCAGATTATAGAATTGGATGAAATCTTGGATGATTTGTTTGAACCTCGTGAAATCTTTCAAATCTGAATTTGTGAAATCTGAAAATGAATCCTGCTTTTTGTATGCAATTAATACCTTTTCGACAAAGCTGTCATAGATTGCATAAGCTTCTTTATTATGCCAATTGCAGTATTTGGTTGCAAAGGAATAGAAGAATATTTCTGTTCCGTTTTTATTAATGATTCCATGTCCAGAAGCAATCAGGTTCACTACTCCTGGGTCTCCTTTTTTTAGTAAGGGATCAATATTCAATCCCCGGATATGGACTGCAAGACGATAAGTCGCAAAAATCTGTGTGCTGTACATATCGTTTATTACGCTTATTTTCAGCAGGACATCTTCAAGGTTAAGATTATGGGGAAATGCAGTAAACAGCTTTATTATAGCTTTATCAGCGGGGTAATACCGATCATCGTTATTGAATTTTTCAATGAATTCTGCGACCAGAGTGTTTGATGGGGTTTGAAGATCCATAGTGTTATGACTAGTTAGATTGATGAACTAATTTAGTCTGTTTCAATTCTATTTCAGAATCTTGATTTGATTTTATTAATCTTTTGATTTCTTTTAATCAATACCACATTTTCATCAGCTTTCTTAGCTATTTCTACAAGTTCAGCTAATGTGGTGGGTTGTAAGTCCTTCATATCTTTTGATACTATATCAACAATACATTCTGATGTGTCAACCCCAGCAACCTTACCCATCTTTATAAGTTCTTCGATGATAACTTCATCTTCATTATTCTTATATAATGTAGATGCCATTAATGGTAATATACCTTCCCAAGTTGGTGTAGTATCAATATCATCTAATTGCTTTCTTTCTTTATTCATTCTTATTTACGTTTAGGTTAATAATCTTATTAATCGTTTCCCTCCAACGGTATCACGTATCCACCAATAGCTGTAATCTTATTCGGGAAATGTCCAATGTGTTATTGATCCATCTGCATATTCAAATTGGATATTTCTGACTTATCTTTTTTACATTATTCGTAAAGCATGAAGCGTTCAAACATATTTCTGAAATCTATTCCCAATTTTCAATCTCATATATTGCTTCCATTAAAACTCTTCCTCTTGATTGATTCGTCCTTAATACTAATCTATTAATCTTATCATTTCTTCTTTCTTTTTGGTACAATCTATCAATATCAACCTGGTGATTCTTCCAAAACACTTCGTCAATGGGATAGGTATACACCAGGTCTGTATAAATCCCAATCTTAAAATGAAAGTCAATTATATTTTCCCAAGGAATTTCAAAATGCATTTGATTCCCATTGAATATATAGGGATACTCGTATCTATCGAATAGGAATAATATTTGCTCTACCCAATCCATCTTAATATATCTTCTTTATTTCATACGGGTACCGAATTGCAACCACACCGTTTTTAGAAATCGAATAGAGTCCTTCGAATTCTATCTTTGAATCGACTGCTAAATTACCTACATGTTTTCCATTTGAAATCCGTATCGTGTAGCTAATATTTCGGACTGTCCAATCTTCCGAAGTAACATGATTTAAATATATTAGCTGCGTACAACCTGAATTGAATAACCCAATCTCCTTTCTTATTTTACCCACATAACCTGTGAATTTTGACTTAGTCTCTTTACACATCTTATTTTATTGTTTTTTATTTATAGCTGACAAAAGGATATAAGTTGATTCTTTTTTTTTAATTTATTTTAGAATTGATTCCTGCTAATTCTTTCTTCAAAACATTTTCCATTATCATCTCTACTTCATCCTTCCTGTTATCCGCTACATAAATCCCATCATGAACATTGATGAATTGAATTTCTGCTTTCAAATCGCTGCAATAAGCAGGATGTGTTCTTGTATGCTTCTATTACTTCACCGTCTCGATACAGACCTATATTTTGAATATCTAAGATGAATCAACCAAGTGTTGGTGGTTTTGTAGAAAGCTCCAAAAACGGTCCTGAAAACCTATTAGAAAAGATGCTACGCAGGATTTGCTTCTTTGCATTTGGTCTCTCAAATGAGTAGCTTGAATATACAAAAGGTAGGTACAAAAAAAAGATACTTCTAATAGTATATATAATCCTCCCAAGAAATCTAATTAATTGTTGATTGGTACAAAAAAAAGATACTTCTAATAGTATATATAATCCTCCCAGGAAATCTTATTAATTAGTTTGGTACAAAAAAAAGATACTTCTAATAGTATATATAATCCCCCTATAAAGAAAAAAAAAGTTAATATAGTTATGTATGAATGTAATTGTTGATTCCCCCTCCCGATAGGGGTTAGGGGGGGGGAATCTTACTTAAATAATATTGAATGTGTATTAGTTCCTATGGTTATTATGTAGAATGGTTCTATATAGTGATAATGATTTATCTTGACTGATGATTCTTAATATATAATATAAGAATAAGCTTTAAGGTTTAGATTGTTTGGTCCTAAATGATGATATATAGATGGTAATTGCTTGTTCAACCATCTATATTTTTTTTGACCATAAACAGGACAAAAAAAATATTCTGTTTTCAATAGCAGAATCAAAAAAGAATCTCGTTATGATTGATTCAAAAGAGACTACGTTATGGTAATCAGTATGATTATGATGATAACAAGCAGAGGTATTTTAATCCAATAACAAAAAAGTGGGTAAAAAAAATTAGACCATCCTCTAAGGGAAAAGCAAAAGGAAAAGCAATTTCTAAAATTGAAACCCCTGAACACTTTTATTATGATTTTCAGATAAATGAATTGAATTCCCAAAGTAAACCTACTGTTCACTATTCACCTGAACGATTAGAACGAATTAATTTCTTCCTATCAAAGGTTGAACGAAAATATCAAGCAAGAAATTGGATTAAGAATAACAATGACAGTGATTTAGATATTAAAAATGATGAGAAGGTTATTTACTTTTCTACTATTGAACTGAAATACCTGTTAACTGCTGAGAAGCGGGATGAAATAATAAAAACATTAACTGATAATGATTTAGTTAAACTAAATAAAAAGGAAAAGAAATCACATTGGATTGATGGTCATTCAATCACATTCATTAACCCTAAGTTCTATTGGTTTTTTACCCCCACAAAGAATCTATTATCAAGGGAGAAGAAGTTAAAAGCAATAACATATAAAAGGGTCAATAATAGTGTAAACAACTACTTTAAGATCATTGAAAGTAAGTTGGGTGATTATTCCAGTTACTATCGTAACATGTACAAGTGCAAGTTCAATATTACCCGTGATGAATTTGACCAGGTGATTAAATCTAAATATGAAGAAAAGAAATTGAAGCGTTTAAAAGAAGCTAAACCAATGAAGTGTTCATTTGATGAATATGTAAAAAGCAGTAATTATCTGTATGAAACCATTCAGGAATGGAATTTAGGAAATAAATACAGCAACCTTAGCTCGTTTAAAGTTGATTCATTCAGTGGTCGTGTACATTCTATATTTTCACAGCTATCAAAAGACTTCTTCAAGTTTAACGACACATTTAATGTTGAAATAGACCTTGCTACCAGTCAACCTGTAATGTTAGCTCATATCTTAAAATCAGAAATTGGAGAAAATCAATTTAGCAATGATGTTGATAATGGAATGGATATTTACGAGAAGATAAAAAATCATTATTCATTACCTGACCGTGATGCAGGTAAGCAGATGTTTTATGAATTGATATTCGGTCATAAATCGAATTTGGATGAACTATACCCCGAAGCAAATCAGTGGATAAAGGAAAAGAAGGATTTTGATTTATATACTTACCGTTACAAATCCGATACACCTGAATGTAGATTGATTAATTTCTATAATAAGAAAGGGAAGTATGTCAGACGATATTCAATTATTGCGTTAATGCTTCAAGAACTTGAACTGAAAATCTTCAAAAAGATATGGGAAGTTTTAAATACAGTGGGTATAGCATTTGTTACCCGACATGATAGCGTTGTAATTAATCCAAATGATTTAGAGAATGCAACATATCATATCAACAATATACTTGAAGAAGAACTATGTGTGAATGGAAGATTGAAAGTTAAGAAGCTTATGAAAAATCTACCAGATTAAAAGAAGTTTCATTCACCAATTTAATATATATAGTGCCTGACAGAAAACTCTTTGTTTTCTGAATTTCTATTTGTTTTTCATATTCATTGCAGATTGATAGCGTGAGAATCGAGCAAAAATTACTGTTTCCCCCCAAATTCTCCTTCAAACCCGGACC
>Ga0307990_1000139_pt1 | contig 68322 bp, 88 predicted proteins | sample EllFjometagen129_FD_203168 | JGI IMG/M metagenome (GOLD analysis project Ga0307990, IMG submission 203168) | Marine microbial communities from Ellis Fjord, Antarctic Ocean - #129 | ecosystem: Environmental > Aquatic > Marine > Unclassified | place: Southern Ocean | collected 2014-10-08
TTGGTTTAAGAGAGATAAAAGAATTTATTGGTTAAAAGACAAAAAAACAGCCAAGCGATTGACTGAAAACTTTTTGAAAAAATGAATCGGGAGCCCTCAATAAGAGCCCCCGTATTTTTTGTTTAGCCCTTGTTAGGAGCTATTTTTTGGATCTTCCTCCTCTTTGGCTTCTTGAGAGAATATTGATACCCTCTCATTGGTATCAGTTTGAGTTCTTAACCAGTCCCTCGAAGAAAAATGATGAGACTCATCGTAACGCTGTGCTCGAGGTCCAGTTGTTTGGATATTTTCTCCGATATCTTCTTCTATCACAAATCCCCCTTTTTTTGAATTCTTCTCTGTCAAAACCAACTCCTACTGAAACCTGAAACGCTAAATCATATCAAGGTAACCACCCCCATAGGAGAAGGATCAAATGTTGCGAAATGGATAGTGAAATATCCATTTTTTCCCATAATATTGACGATTCTCTTCTTACCTAATTGAATCATTTTTTTTGTAACATAAGCAACTATGGGAATCTCATTTTCAAGAAAAATGTCGCAATGTTCCTTTTTGAGAATTCCGAGTTTGAATTCTCTAACTTTTTGATTATGAGGACAAAGCGCTATCCTATCGTAAGGAACACCCCAAATCTTCAACCATGACCCTATAATCCATCTTGCCAGGAATATGTCTTCGGTGGCAGAAACAAAAACTATCCGACCACCATTCTCTCTATGTTTAATTATCTTTATCTTTGCGCTTTTCTTTCTTGGCCTCAAAAAATAAAAGAAACAAGCCAATGGGAAAATCAAAAGAAAGAAGATAAGAAAACACCTGTGCCTGAATACAAATTCATGGACTTGAGCGGGCAAAGATAGCCATATGATAGTGCCATCTATGTCGCTTACCAAAACCTTCTGGCCATTTTTCATTTCTACTCACCTCCTCTTTTCTTTTTCTATTCATTTGGAAAAGATCAAAAAAACAAAGAACTAAAACCTTAATAATTTATTGTACATTATTTTAACGCTTTTGTAAAGAGTTCTTCTAACACTTTAGGGCTCGCCTTACCCTTACTTTGAGCCATTGCTTGCCCTATCAAAAATTGAAGAGCATTCCCCTTTCCTTCTTTCAGGTCTTTCACTGCCTTTAGATTCTTAGCAATTACCTCTTTAACTATTTTCTCTAACTCTCCTTCGTCTTCTATCTTAGCCAACCCTTTTTCTTTTATGATATCTGATGGGTCGGCTCCTGTCTCAAACATTTCCTTAAGTACAATTTTGCTAATTTTACTCGTCATTTCTTTTTGGTAAAATAAAGAAATAAATTCGGCGAAATTTTCTGGAGTGACAAGAAACTTCTTATCCTCTACCGACATTTTTCCCAATAATCCCAAAAGCTCGGAAAGAATATAGTTTGAAGCAACTTGAGCTAAGCTTCTATATTCTTTTTCTCCAACACCTTTGTTTTCTTTTGACTGACACCACTCTCTAAGTTCGGATGCGACTTGTTCAAAATATTCTCCTAAATCTTTGTTATGAACAAAAATATCTATATCCGCGTCTTTCAGCCCATATTCATACTTTAAACGAGCCCGCCTATGTTGTGGCAATTCTGGAATATCTGTTTTTATATCTTGAATATATTTATTACTAAAATTTAATGAAGGCAAATCCGGTTCAGGGAAATATCTATAATCATGGGCTTCTTCTTTGATCCTTTGGGAAACGGTTATTTGTTTTTTTTCATCCCAACCCCTTGTCTCTTGAATAATCTCATCTCCATTCTCTAAAACCTCGGATTGCCTCTCAACTTCATATTCTATTGCCCTTTTAACTACCTTAAATGAATTAAGATTTTTAACCTCCACCTTGGTTCCAAGTTTTTCAGTTGCACTAATTGATATATTGGCCTCAACTCTCATCTGTCCCCTTTCCATATCTGCATCAGACACTCCTAAATAACGAAAAATAAGTTGAAGCTCTTGAGCAAAATTTTGAGCTTCTTCTCCGCTTGTCAAATCTGGCTCTGTGACTAATTCCATCAAAGGAATACCCGCTCTATTGAAATCAAGTAAAGAACAATCCTCCTGATGTATTAGTCTGGCAGTATCTTCCTCTAAATGGATTCTCTCTATCTTTATTTTTTTCCCATTAATTTCTAAAAATCCTTTTTGACATAATGGCATATCATATTGTGATATTTGATAGCCCTTAGGCAAATCTGGATAAAAATAGTTTTTTCTATCAAATTTTGATTCAAGTGCAATCTTACAATCAAGGGCAAGCCCAGTTTTTATAACCTTTCTAACTGCCTCTTTGTTTATAACCGGAAGCGTTCCTGGATGAGCCATGCAGACGGGACAAATATTAGTATTTGCTTCTTGTTTCAAAGCATTATTCTCACAATTACAAAACATTTTAGATTTTGTCTTTAGCTCAGCGTGCACTTCCAGCCCAATTGTAGTTTTGTATTTCATTTTATTGATAGATTTTAATGGGTATAAATAGTCAAAGATATAAGATATTTTATTGCTTTTAGTTTACCAAACTTTTGTTAAAAATTCAAAAAAGAGCTCCCTGTCAAAGACAAGGAGCCAACTTCGTTAAACTGATTTAGTTCCGAACAATTTTCGCGCTCGGAATATTTTTATCCACTACGAAATCGTCAAAAACAATTGGGACCAATCTCTGAACCTGTTTCAGCAATTCTACCATTGTCATCCTAATTTCCCAATGGGCTTGTGGAGAACACCTTAACTCAAAAATGTGTCGCCACTCACGGAAGTTGGCAGTTATTACAATCTGAGCAACAACTCCAATAGGAAGAACTTGTCTAGCATCCTCAGGGACCAATCCCGCCCTTCTTAACCCTCGATACATTTGCTGGTTAAGAACTACCCAATCTTCAAAGGAAACCTGCTCCCTCTTACCGTCAGACATAATTAACTCTACTATTTTTTTGTTAGAATCTATCCCTGGCGGAGCAATCACCCGAAGGTTACTTTCGTCAACATATCTTGTGGATTCTTGCGTAGGAGATGTTAATCGATGACGCACTTGTTCATGAGTCAATCCTCGAGAAACATCAGAAAAACGCACCATCATACAAGAGTGTTCTAAAACACTCTCATGTTTTCGATCCCTTAACATTTTTACGAATTTTTCTGCGGATCCTTCAGTAATTTTCTCTTGGCTCTGATAAGCCGTTCTGCCTGCAACTTCTATCAGTTCTAATGGGCTCTCTCCATTTATTCCACCCATCAAACCTAAAACTTCAAACTTCCCGGGTGCTTGTAAAATTTCCATTTTCCCTCCTTTAGGGATTTTATTGTAAACGAACCACTTCCTCCTTTTTTCTATTTTTTGTCAATATCCTTTTATTGAAATATCATTGCCGTCCAGCCAATCCTTCGGGAATAACTCCTTAATCTTATCTTTATCTGAGACAATAACTTTTTCTATTCCACTGTTGATAATAATTCTTCTGCACATTTGACAAGGCATTAAATTCTCGGGAATACTACCGTCTGTATTCTCTCCATAAAGATACATAGTTCCACCCAAGACAGATACTCCTGATCTCGCAGCGTTTATGACCGAATTGGCTTCGGCGTGCACTGCTCTACAAAGCTCATATCTTTCTCCTGCGGGCACTTTCAGTTCTTCTCTTGCACATTTTCCTATATCAATACAATTAGGAGCACCTCTTGGCGCGCCGTTATAGCCACAAGAGACAATTTGATCTTCCCTAACAATAACTGCCCCGAATTTTCTTCGTAGGCAGGTGGAGCGTTGGGCTATTGCTTTAGCAATATCCAAATAATATTTGCCTTTTAGTGGCCTCTTCTCCATATTTGTTATTCTTTTATTTCTACTCCCATAGCTCGGGCAGTACCAGCAATAATCTTCATTGCTTGTTCAATGTCTTCAGTATTTAAATCCTCTATTTTTCTCTCTGCAATCTCTCTAAGTTGAATCTTAGTAAGTTTGCCCACTTTTTTACGATTTGGCTCTCCCGAACCCTTTTCAAGACCAATCGCTTTCTTAATTAAATAAGAAGCTAATGGCTGTTTCAATCTAAAATCATAGGTTCTATCTTCGTAAATAGTTACTTCTACTGGAATTTTTGCTCCTACTTGTTTATTTGTAGCGTCGTTAAACTTTTGACAAAACTCTCCAATATTCAAACCGTGCTCTGCTAGGGCAGGTCCAATAGGAGGCGCGGGATTAGCTTGTCCCGCTTTAATTTGAAGTTTTACTATAGCTTTAATTTTTTTCATATTATATTTTCTTAATTTGTAAAGAATCCAATTCAACTGGGGTGTCTCTGCCAAACAAATTGATCATCACCTTCACTTTCCCCTGATCTTGATCAAGCTCAGAAATTTTACCTTCATATTCCTTAAATGGACCATCAACAATTTTGACAGTGTCCCCTATTGCTACATTAATTTTAAATTTCGGCGTTTCTTCTTTCACTCTTTTAATAATCTCTTCAATCTCTTTAACTGAAACTGGCACTGGTGTAGTTCCTGCCCCGACAAAACCGGTAACATTGGGGGTATTTCTCACAACATACCAAGAATCGTCAGTAACAATCATTTCCACTAGTACATATCCAGGATAAATCTTTTCTTCTATGGGTTTTCTTTTCCCACTTTTTATTTTAATCTTTTTCTCTTTTGGCACCAAAACATCAAAAATCTTATCTTCCATACCCAAAGATTCAACTCTATGTTTTAAGTTTTTAGCAACTGAATCTTCATATCCGGAATAAGTATGAAGGACATACCATTGTTTGGTTTTAAAAATTTTTTGTTTAGGCATTAGAAAATAAAGCGACTATCTTTTTTAATAGTGTAGAGAATGTAAAATCAAGACCACCCAAAAAAAATGCTACAACTGCAGAAATACCAACAACAACCAAAGAATATCTAATAGTTTGTTGTTTCGTTGGCCAATTAATTTTTTTGACTTCTGTCTTTACCTGTTTAAGATAAATAAAAAGTTTTTGTGGCAATGATAAAATATTCATATATTTAAAAACCCTTGCAGGGATTTACCCTATCTTAACAATTTAAGCGTTAATGTCAAGAAAATTAAATTCTGGACATTAATATAGAAAAAATTGATATTAAAACTTTAAATATCCAAATTCTTGACATGCTTGGCATGAGCTTGAATAAAACGCTTCCTAGCTGGAACTTCTTTTCCCATTAAAACATCAAAAATGTTATCTGCGTCTTTCGTATCTTCTATCTTAATCTGCAAAAGAACCCTATTGTCTGGGTCCATGGTAGTGGACCAAAGTTCTTCGGCGTTCATCTCTCCTAAACCCTTATATCTCTGAACATTAATATTCTTTAAATCCGTTTTTTTCATATCATCTAAAATTTCTTGTTTTTCTGATTCAAGATAAGCATATTCTATTCTTTTGCCTGCTTGTATTTTATACAGAGGTGGTTGAGCAACATAAAGATAACCTTGCTCTATCAAAGGTCTAAAATATCTATAAAACAATGTCAAAAGTAAGGTTTTGATGTGGTTACCGTCAGAATCAGCGTCAGCCATTAGAATAATCCGATGATAACGAAGTTTAGAAATGTCAAAATCTTGAGCAATAGCCGTGCCCATAGCAATAACCAAGGCCTTAATTTCATCGGAAATCAAAATTCTTGCTAATTTTGCTCTTTCTACATTTAAAATTTTTCCCCTTAAGGGTAAGATTGCCTGAAATCTTCTATCTCTGCCCCCCTTACAACTGCCTCCGGCGCTCTGTCCCTCTACTACAAACAATTCTGATTCTGATGGATCTTTAGAAGAACAATCAGCCAATTTTCCAGGCAAACTTAATCCCTCTAATGCTCCCTTTCTTAAGACGGTTTGTCTGGCAGCACTGGCAGCTTTTCTTGCTTTTGCCACTAATAAACAATGCTGAATAATCGCCCGAGCGTCTTGTGGGTATTGATCTAAATATTCGCTAAGCGCCACATTTATAACCATTTCAACTGCTGTTTTAGCTTCTGGATTACCAAGTTTTGTTTTCGTTTGCCCTTCAAATTGCGGATCTCTAATTTTAATTGAAACTGCCGCATTAATCCCCACTCTTACATCCCGACCATTCAAATTTTCGTCGTCGTTCTTTAAAAAATCATTCTTTTTGGCATAATCATTTAATGCCCTAGTAAGAGCACTTCTAAATCCAGTGAGATGGCTACCTCCCTCTAAAGTATAAATATTATTAGCAAAACTCTCTTCATAACTCTCTTCTTCTTGAGTGTATTGAAATGCAGCTTCCACTAAAATTCCTTCTTTCTTCCTCGATACATAGAAAGGATTTTCGTGAAGAACCACATTGTTACCAGACAAATATTTGGTATATGAAGAAAGCCCAGATTCAAAATAAAAAGTATAAAGGAAAACATCATCATTCCTGCGGTCTTCAAATTTTATTCTAACTCCCCTTGTCAGATATGCTTGCCGGCGTAGATGTTGTAAAAGTGTCTTTCTGTCAAAATCGGTAGTTCTAAATATTTCTTTATCCGGCTGGAAAATGATAGTCGTTCCACTACCCTTACATTTTTTTTCCTTCTTTAATTTTGCCTTAGGTTTACCTTTAATATATTCTTGACTATATAAGTTCCCGCCTCTACAAATCTCTGCCCTTAAAAAAGAAGAAAGTGCGCAAACGACTGAGACTCCTACCCCATGAAGACCGCCAGAAACTTGATAAACCTTTTCTCCAAACTTTGCGCCAGCATGAAGTGTTGTCATTACGGTTTCTAATGCTGATTTTTTAGTTTGCGGATGAAGGTCTACAGGAATCCCTCGCCCATTATCAGAAACTCTCACCTGATTATTTGGCAACAAAACTACCTCTATGTCGTTAGCGTAGCCAACCATTGCTTCATCAATCGCATTATCAAGGCATTCCCAAATTAAATGATGTAGTCCGTTGACTCCAGTTGAGCCAATGTACATTGCTGGTCGAATTCTTACTGGCTCTAGTCCTTTTAGAACAAAAATGTCTTTAGCTGTATATTCCTGTTTGTTTATTTTTTTAGTCATATTGTTTTATTCAAGATTGTTTTCTCACTTCCCAGTCTGCGTTTTCTTCTAACGCTTTAATAATTTTTTGAAAAATAAATTCAATTTCATCACCATTGAGTGTCCTGTTTTTTGCTTGAAATATAATATGAAAAGCTAAACTTTTTTTCTCTCTGTCTTTTTTGTCTCCTTCGTAAATATCAAAAAGATCAACATCTTGGACTAAATTTTCTTTTACAGAATTAATTTGATTCAGTATATCAGCTACTTTAACTCGCATTGGCACCAAAATTGATATATCTCTAATTGCTGAGGGAAACTTAGATGCTGCCTGATATTCTTTCTCTCCGTTGCAAATTTTGATTAATTTATTAAAATCAATTTCAAAAGCAATTACGGATTTTTTATTTTCTAATTTTAATAATATGTCCGAAGATAATTGTCCAATAAACCCTATCTCCATATTGTTAGCTTTAATCTCTGCTGATTTATGAATATTCCAAAAAATCTGTTGACTATTTTCTGAACTAATCTGAAAATTATCATAAAATTTATCTGATATTCCTAAAGATTCAAGTAGGGCATCAACAACTCCTTTTAAGGCATAAAAATCTTGACCATTGCCAGTTATTAATCCAGTCAACATTTTTTTCTCTTTTATGCCATTTTTTGTCTTTTTAAAAACTGTTCCAAATTCAAAAATTCTAATTGCTTCGTCTTTCTTGAAATATTTGATGTTGTGCTTAATATTACCCAAAAGATTTATAATCAAATTTGGACGCAGATAATAAAATTCTTCAGAAAAAGGATTTTCTAATTCAACTAATGGACTATTCGAATAATCGCCAATTTTTTTGTTTATAAATGAATAATTGTAAACTTCAGAGAATCCAACTGCCCTTAGCGTATCTTTAATTTTATATTCCCAAATAATTTCTTCATTTTTACTTCCAGGCATTAATGTTATTTTTGGAAAATCTGCTTTTAAATTTTCATATCCATAAATTCTACCAATTTCTTCTATTAAATCCTCGTTCTGATTCAAATCAGGACGCCATGTTGGAATTTTAATCTCTAATTTTTTATTCACTCCCAATCCCAATGATTTAAGAATTCTAACAATTTCATTCTTTGATATTTTAACACCCAATAATTTTTCTGTTTGCCTTAGGTCCAATTTAATACTCTTGCTTAAAATCTTATTTGGATAAATATCTATCTTTCCTTTGACAATATCGCCTCCTGCAACCTCCTGAATTAATTCTGCTAATCTGTCTATCGCCTTTTCTGTTAAATTTGAATCCATTCCGTGTTCAAAACGGAATGAAGCATCTGTCTTGAGATTTAATTTCTTTGATGTTTTACGAATAAGTGTTGGATTAAAATTGGCTGATTCAATAAAAATATCTTTTGTGCCATCATTTATGGCAACACTTTTACCACCTTTGATACCAGCAATCGCCAACACTTTTTTTATGTCACTGATTACTAAGACATCATTATTTAAGCGATAATTTTTATCATCAAGGGTATTTATTTTTTCTCCATTTTTTGCCCGTCTAATAAGAATTTTTGAACCCTCAATTTTATCTAAATCAAAAGCGTGCAATGGTTGACCTAATTCCAGCATTATATAATTCGCTGCATCCACTATATTGTTTATTGGCTCAAGCCCACAAGAAAACAAACGCTCTTTAATATATCGTGGCGATGACTTTATTTTAATTCCCTTAATAATCCTGCCAGTATATCTATAACAATCTTTAGAATTTTTCACTCCAACGCTGATATAATCTTTTATATCAAACGATTTATTTTCTTTTACTTTTATCTCTTCTTCTCTAATCTTCGTATTTGTTAACACAGAACACTCTCGCGCTATACCTAAGTGCGAAAAACAATCTGCTGCTCTATTCGGTGTAATATCTAAATCAAAAACCCAATCATTGTGATTTTTTTTAAGTTCTTCTACTTCAAAACTATGTAGAGTTAAAAGCTCTGCTAATTTTTGAGGTGCTAATAGCTTCTTGTCAAAAAAAGATTGTAACCAATTATATGAAAATAACATAATTAAAATTGTTGAAGAAATTTTAGATCTCCACCATACAAAAGTCGTACATCATCAATCTTGTATTTCATCATTGTTAACCTATCTAAACCCAGTCCAAAAGCAAATCCTTGCCAATTCTTTGGATTTAATTTTACTGCCTTAAAAACTTTTGGATGGACCATTCCAGCTCCGGCCATCTCCAGCCATCCACGCTGAGAACAAACACTACAACCCTTGCCCCCACAGACAAGACAGCCAATATCAACTTCAAAACTTGGTTCTGTAAAAGGAAAATAGCTTGGTCTCAAACGAATTTTTACTGATTTTTTAAAAAACATTTGAAAAAATCTTTCTATAATCGCCTTAAAATTAGCAATGCTGATATTTTTATCTATCATCAATCCCTCAATATGATAAAAATTAATTTCGTGTGAAGCGTCTGTCGCCTCGTATCTAAAAACCCTACCAGGCGCAACAATTCTCAACGGCGGATTGTGTTTTTCCATATATCTAATTTGAACAGGACTAGTGTGTGTTCGTAAAAGCAATTTTTCTTTTTCTTGATATTTTATCCAAAAAGTATCCCACATGTCTCGGGCTGGATGATTTTTAGGAATATTCAAAGCATCAAAGTTATACTTCTCGCTTTCTACCTCCGGTCCTTCAACGACTGAAAATCCCAACCGTTCAAAAATATCCTCTACTTCCCTTTTCACTTGAGTAATCGGATTAAGGTGACCAGTAGAAATTTTTTTGCCAGGAAGAGTAACATCAATCCATTCAGATTTAGGATTGTAAGAATCTGTATCACTAAAATTTTTCTTTTGATTCTCGGTCTTAATTAAGAATTCTTTTTTAAATTGATTTGCAATTTTTCCTGTCTTTTTTTTCTCTTCTTCTGGTAAATCTTTTAACAAATGTAAAACCTGGGTAAGCTGTCCTTTTTTACCCAGATATTTTTGAAAAACTTTATCCAAATCATTAATATTCTGAGCTGATTTAATGTCCTTTTCAGCTCTATTTTTTATATCTTTTATATCCATTTATAGATACATTTTACCTCAGAATTAACTTAAAATCAAATTAAAAAACTGTAGATATCCACAGTTTAAATAGATTAAGTCCGCTTGAAATAGTTGCTAAGCAATTATTTCAAGCGGACTCATATTCCTCCTTTAATCAGGCGATAAACGATGCCTAAGCATCGCCAGCGTCATTGATCTACGATGCATGCGATCGTACGAGTCCATCCACCGAAGAACGAATGAGTTTCGAGCAACTCGGACGCTCTCAACTATTGCTTGCCGGATACGATGCTGTCCTTTGCCTCGAAGAGAGATAAAAGAAATTTCCTCTCCGATTTGGGGCAATGGAAATACCTCCTTCGGAATAGAATGATTGGGGTAATACTTCTTTATCTCTATGTTGATTTTCAGTTCTCGTAACCCTGCCTCGCTTACCTCTTTCTCCATCCTTCGGATTCTAAGCCTCAGAATCCTCTTCTTAGCTAGCCAATAAAACCCTAAATACATGGTCAGAAACGCCATTAACCCAGCAACGACTTGCCAATTTTCAAACATTTCAACCACCTCTCCTATTTGATATTTTGTATCATAGCATAAAACATTTTATTTGTCCATCTTAAAATAAAAAATATGCCCGTTAAGTTTCGCTTTTGCGATATTAAACGGGCACAAACTGCTATTCTTTAGGACGAGACCTGTAGTGACCAATGGCAATAAGGATAATAGCAAAAAAAACTATTATCAATACCATCACAATCGTCGCCCTCAGATAGTCTGGTCCTGAATCTATTAAAAAGAGCTTAGCCATCTTCTCTACCATTTCTCTCGCCTCCTTTTCTCTTGAACAATGTTAACGATATTAGAGTGTATCTCATCTATGGATTTACTCCCATCTACTGTCTCAATCCTCCACCGTGGATTCTTGGCTAATTCTAAAAAGCCAAAACGAACCCTCTCATAGAATGCTTTTTCCTCTTTTTCTATACGATCAGCTAATTCTTTCCTACGCCGTGATAATAAAATTTTCACATCCAAATCAATAAGGATAGTCAAATCAGGTATCAGGCGATTGGTTACGAACATTGCTATTTGAACAAGTTCTTCTATAGACAAACCGCGACCAAACCCCTGATAAGCCAAGCTCGAGAAAAAATAACGGTTTGTGACAAGAATTTTGTCTGATTTGATGGTAGGCATCACCACTTCTTGAACAAATTGTGCCCGAGAAGCCATAAACAAGAGAAGCTCTGCTTTCGCACATACTTCGGACTTCGTTCTCAAAAGTATTTGGCGAATTTCTTCTCCAAGTGGCGTCCCTCCGAGTTCACGAGCAGAAACTATATCACAACCTTGTGTTTTCAGCCATGAACACAACAATTCTTGTTGCGTATCTTTTCCAGAGTGGTCTATTCCTTCAATAGCAATAAATATTCCTTGTTTTGCGCTCATTCTTTCCTCCTTCTATTTTAGTAGTAAGTTTTTCCTAAAGAAACTTCTTGTTTCTTATAACTGAATAAGGGAATAATTACCCTCTTCCTTGTTGAGTATTAAGAGCTAATCTCAATCTAATACAACAAATTAACAGAGTCAAATAAAAATCACCAAAACGGTGATTTCTATATGCGCGGGCGATGGGATTTGAACCCATGATCCCTGGCTTGACAAGCCAGTGCTTTAAACCAGGCTGAGCTACGCCCGCATATATTTTATCTGTACCGGGGTTGGGAATTGAACCCACTTTGACCGCTTATGAGACGGCCTTAGAAGCCATTCTACTCCCCGGCTGTAGTTAAAAAAACAAACAATATTTTGTTGCGGAGCTTGGAATTGCACCAAGGTCTGGGGCTTATGAGACCCCCGAGATACTACTTCTCTACTCCGCTACAATAAACTTTAACGCAAATTTAAAAAAAAATCAAGCATCCTTTGCTAAAATTCTTTCTTCTAAAATTTTCCAGACAAAATAATCTATCTCATTATTTTAAAAAGAGTTTTATGGTAAATATTCACAAACTCTTTAGCTCTTTTTTGAGAAAGAATTGTTTTTGGATTATCTAACATTTTTTCTAAAATTTCTTTTATTTTTAAAATATCATCCGCATTAGAAATCGTTTCTTTTGATAATTCTTTACCTTGTTTCTTCAGCTCTTGATTAAACAATTTATCAGCATCAATAAATGCCAGCTTATAATTCAACTCGTCTTTACCGTTTAATTTATCTAAAATTCTTTCCCAATCTGTTCTCGCTATCCTACCTTGTTTTAAATTAACTTCCTCTTCTGTTTTTCCAGGATTTTTTTGAAAATCATTATCCAAGTTTTTTTCTTTTTTCCTTGTCGTTCGTCTTTTTTTCAATGCCTTCAAGCTATATGTTTGTCGCCAATGAGCACTATCTTCCCTTCGCTCTAAAAATAAAGAGGTTAAATATGATGTTGTAAAAAGAAAATAAATTATCACCACTAAAGCCAATGATGATAAAATAATAAAAACAATCTTCACGGGTAAAAGAGCTCGCTGAAGTTCCGTAGAAAAAATCATTTTAGAAATTTCTTCTAACATAATGATTCAAACGCTTTACTTATTGTAAAAATCTTTTTTTCTTCAAATCTCGGAGCAATAAATTGAATACCTACTGGCAACGATTCTACATTACTTGCCGAGATAGAAATTGCAGGCAATCCGACAAGATTAGCTGGAACGGTTAAAAAATCTGCCATATACATTGATAATGGATCATCCATTTTCTCTCCTAACTTAAAGGGTAAAAAGGGTGATGTTGGAGTAAGCAATAAGTCCACTTTTTGAAAAGCTTTTTTAAAATCTTCTGCTATTTTACTTCTCATCTTCTGGGCTTTAAGATAATAGGCATCATAATAACCCGATGATAAACAATAAGTGCCAAGCATTATTCTTCTTTTTACTTCTTTTCCGAAAAATTCTCCACGAGTATTGTAATATGTTTCTAATAAACCCTCGCATCCCTTTTTTGACATTCCATATTTTACACCATCGTAACGAGCTAAATTACTAGAGACTTCGGCTGACATAAGAATATAATAACAAGCGACTCCATATTCTAAATAAGGCAAACTTACCATTTCAACTTTAATCCCCTGTTTTTCTAATTTCTTAATTGTATTTTTTGTAATATCAGCAACCTCTTTTTGAATTCCATCTCCCAAACATTCTTTTACAACGCCTATTTTTAAATTCTTAACATCTATTTTTTTGTCTATCTTTTTTGTTTCTTCATAACTATTAGAATCCATTATATCCTTTCCTTTTATTACATCAAAAAGAATCTCTGCGTCTTCAACATTCTTTGCAATTGGACCTATCTGATCCAAGGATGATGCCATGGCGATTAAGCCATATCTAGAAACCGCTCCGTATGTGGGTTTCATTCCAACTACTCCACAAAAAGATGATGGTTGACGCACTGAACCAGCCGTATCAGACCCTATGCTAACAAGAGCCATATTGCTTGCCACTGCAACTGCAGAGCCAGAAGATGATCCCCCAGGAACATACTCTAAGTTGTGAGGATTTTTGGTTGCGCCATAAGCAGAGTGTTCTCCAGAAGCTCCCATAGCAAATTCATCAAGATTTGTCTTTCCTAAAATTATACCACCTTGTTCTTGAATCTTTTTTACGACAGTAGCAGAATAAGGGGCAATATAGTTTTCTAAAATTTTAGAACCAGCTGTGCATTTTTTATTCTCTATTAAAATATTGTCTTTAATCGCAATAGGAATGCCCGCTATTTTAGGCAAATTCTTTTTTTCTGCGATTAATTTATCAATTTTTTCTGATTGAACAATTGCCTCTTTGTCAAAAACTGTGATAAAAGCATTAAGTTTTTTATTAAGCTTTTCAATATTATCTAAATACGCCATGGTAATTTCCTTGCAAGAAAATTCTTTATTAAGCAATCCTTGATGAATTTTTCTAATAGTTAAAGAAGATAATTCCATTGATTTTGTTCATAACATTTTCGCCATAAAAACGGAAATGTTTTAGAGATTAAAAACTGATTTTACCTTTATAAAACGCGCTTTTGTTTGCGGAGCAAGCCCTAAAAGTTTTTCATTGATTTTAGAGTCTTTTTGTTCTGGGACATCTTCTCTTGTCACACTTTTGAGGTCTGCCGAATGATCAAATACATCAACTTCCCCGAGAGCAACTTCCTCTAATTTTTTAAAATATTCTAAGATAGAGCCAAGGTCTTTTTGTAAACCCTTGAGTTGTTTTTCGGAAAATTCTATTCTCGCTAATTGAGCAATATGTTTTACTTCTTCTAAATCAATCATAATTAACTTAATATTTTAGTATAATCAATTTTTTCCATATTCATATTATTCATGTGGAGCTTGTAGCTCTTCTTTTTCCGTTAAAACATCTTCCAACTCATCTAGGTTTTCCAAGACCATTCCTGCACCCCTGACTACCGCTGTAAGCGGATCTTCAATAATTTTTGTTGGTATTTTTGTTTCTTTGGTAATAAGTTCATCTAAACCTTTAAGCATTGAACCTCCGCCTGTCAAGAAAACACCACGAGCCATAATATCTGCCACTAATTCTGGGGGAGTTTCTTCGATTTTATCTTTGATAGTATCAACGATTTGTTTCACTGATTTTTCAAGAGCCCTCTTAATATTCTCCTCTCCAACTATTACTTCCTCTGGTAAGCCAGTTATTAAATTCCTTCCTCTAATTGGCACTTCTCTCTTCTCTTTATTCTTCTCTGATTTATTCTTATTTAAGTACGCTGAACCGATTCTAATTTTTACTTTTTCAGCAGTTCTATTCCCAATTAACAATCTATACTCTTCTTGACAATAATCTATAATATCCTGGTCTAATTTATCTCCAGCTATCTTTAAGCTCTTTGCTAAAACAATGCCTCCAAGAGAGATTACTGCTATGTCCGCAGTTCCACCCCCTATGTCCACTAAAAAATTACCACCTGCTTCTTGAATCGGTAGCCGTGCGCCGATAGCCGCAGCTATCGGTTGTTCAATTAAAAAAACTTTTTTTGCTCCAGCATTTTTAGCTGCATCTCTAACTGATTTTTTTTCTACTTCTGTTAATCCGCAAGGAATTCCAATAATAACCCTGGGTCTTGGAAAAATTATTTTATTTTTATAAACGCTCTCAATAAAATATTTAAGCATTTGCTCTGCAATTTCAAAATCAGAAATCACGCCCTTAATCAATGGACGCGTAGCAGTAATGTGGGTTGGTGTTCTACCAACCATTTTCTTTGCTTCTTTGCCAATCGCTAAAACCTGTCCTGTCTTTTGATTAGTTGCCACGACAGATGGTTCTGTTATAACAATCCCCTCCCCCTTAACATATACAATGGTGGTTGCTGTTCCCAAATCAATAGCAATATCTTTACGAAATTTAGATAAAAAATTCAACATAAAAAATAATTAAATGATTAAGGATGTATAATTCTTGAGTTGACTTATTTTTTCTAATTTAACCTTTTCTTCGTTTCTTTTCTTTATCTCTACGGAATCACTTTCCAAAGTTTTTTTGCTGATTATAATTCTTGTCGGTATTCCTAAGAGATCTGATTCAATTAATTTTTCTCCAGCGCTTACATCTTGCCTGTCATCGTATAATACTTCAATACCTTGATTTTGTAAATCTTTATAAATTTTCTCGGCTTCTGCTACAATCATTTTTTCGCCCATATTTATAGCCAATAAATGGACTGAATATGGAGCGACTTCTTCCGGCCAAACGATTCCCTTGGCATCATTATGTGTTTCAACTATAGTTGCTAATAGTCTACCTATTCCGATTCCATAAGAGGCCATGATGACTAAGTTTTTCTCTCCTTTTTTGTCAACAAAATATAAATTAAATGGTTCGGAGTATTTTGTGCCTAAAGGAAAAATATTACCAACTTCAATCCCCTTCTCTTGTTTAAGCACCGCTCCGCATTGAGGACATTTATCTCCTTCTTTTTGATTAGCAATCTCTTTGTTCTGGGCAAAATCACATTTTGGACAATAAATAATCGTATCTTCCCCTATTTTGGTCAAGGCCTGAAACTCATCAGTGAAAGAGGCCGTAAAACCCTCGCCAGAAGCTTTAACTCTTTTAACCAAAAGCCCGCACCTCTTAAAAATCTTAAAATAAATCTTGGCAACAATTTCGTAATATTCTTTGAAATCTTCTTCCGTGGAGTGAAAGCTGTACAAATCTTTCATCACAAATTCTCTCGTCCGCAAAAGTCCACCGGTATATCTTAGTTCGTTTCTAAATTTCGTTTGAAATTGGAATAAGGCAAAGGGTAAATCTTTATATGAAATAATTCTGCTCTTTGCAATTTTTGCCATGACTTCTTCGTGAGTAGAGCCAAGGGCAAATTCCTTTTTATGGCTATCCTTAATCTTGAATAAGGGAGGTCTCATGCTATCCCATCGTCCAGATGTCTGCCATATGTTTTTTGGATGAAGTGATGGCAGAAAAACTTCTTGGGCGCCAATGCTGAACATTTCTTCTCTAATAATTTTTGTTATTTTTTGATGAACCATCCATCCTAATGGCAAAAAACCATAAATCCCAGAACCCAGCTGATCAATAAAATCACCCCTATATAGTAATTTATGAGAAATAGCGTCAATATCTTTGGGCACTTCTTTTTTTGTGCGAGAAAAAAGTTTAGATTGTTTCATGTTAAAACAGAATATCTTTAAATTGTAATACATCTTTAATTGTTACCAATAAAAGCAATCCAATTAAAATGAAAAATCCAACAACATTAACGCCTCTTTCAAATTTAGCCGGCGCTCTCTTTTTAAATATTGACTCATATAGAACAAAAACTAATCTTCCTCCGTCAGCAGCCGGAATCGGTAAAATATTCATCATTGCCAAAGCTAAAGAAATCGCAGCGATAAGATAAAAAGTCTGCCAAAGACCACCAGCCATACTTAATTTTGTAAAAACTAATATGCCAACTGGACCAGATACAGAATTGGATAACGGTTCAATGTCTCTTTCAATGATAGAAGTTTTGATTAAATGCCCTATGGCGACAAAAGAAAAATGACCAATGTTTATAGAGTGTAAAAAACCAGAAAACACTTTATCGATAGGTTTGTTGTAATTTAATTGGCTTATATCCCCTACACCGATGCCCATCGCTCCCTCTCCTTCTGGCGGACTTATTCTTGGAATAACCACTATCTCCCTCTTCTCTTTAGCGTGGACATTCTTTAATAAGAAATTAATTTCTTCTCCTTTATGCTCGTTAATAAAATCAATAACCTCGTTAGAATCTTTCAATTTCGTTCCATTACCTTCAAGAATCAAATCAAACGGTTTAATTCCTGCCAATTCGGCTGGCGAGTTTTCATATACTTGAGAAATAGCTGGAAAATTACTTTGTTGACCAAATGGAAACTTATAATCAAAAAGTTGAGTTTGGTATGTTTGAAATCCATTTGAACCCAAAAGAAAATAAAATAAAATTATCGCTACCAAAAGATTACAAGTTACGCCAGCTAAAAGCACGGCCGCCTTTTGTCTCGGAGAACGACTAGCAAAACTCTCTGAATCTTTGGTATTTTTCTCGTCTGGGTCTTCTCCATAAATTTTTACAAAACCACCAAATGGAATCCAATTTATAGAATAAATTGTTCCCCTAAACTTTTTACCAAATGCTCTGGGCGGATAGCCAATGCCGAACTCCTCTACTTTTATGCCCAATTTTTTTGCAACAAGGAAATGCCCAAGCTCGTGGGAAATTATAAGGAAACTAAAAATTAAAATAAAAACAATAAAAACAAACAACATATAATTAATAAATAATAAATAATAATTACGACTCTATCTCTTTTTTCTTTTTCGCTTTTAACTCTTCTATTCTTTTATGATATTCGTCTATCAATTCTTGCAAATCATCCTTGCCCTTAAATTTATCGTCTTCGGAAATTTCTTTTTTATGAAACTTCTCCTGAATTTCCTTCCACGCTTCATCTCTCCATCTCCTTATTGTCTGAAAAGCCTCTTCTCCCTTTTCAGAAACTTGCACTATTAATTTTTGCCTAAATTCACCAGTCACAGGAGGCAAATTAATTCTTATTAATTCACCATCAACAATTGGAGATGTTCCTAAATCAGCGCGTTGAAGAGCTTTTTCAATGCCCTCCAAATATTCTCTGCTCCATGGTTGAACAAGAATCTGGCGTGGCTCAGGACAAGAAATACTTGCTAACTGCTTTAATGGAAGCTTAGACCCAAGACAGTCAATAATCAAATCTTCAATTAAACTCGGGCTGGCTTTGCCAGACCTTATTCCCTGCATTTCTCTTCTAAAAAAATCAACTAATTTTTCCAATTCCGGCTTTATTTTTTCAATACTCTGTTTCATAAATTTTCTTTTATTAATTAATAAACTTAAAAATCATTAATTATTTACATTTTCATTAAAAGGACTTCTATCGCTAATCTTGGATTGGTATTTGTATGAGAAAGAACAAACTTTATTTTTTCTACCAAATTAATGTTTTTTCTCAACTTCTGTACAGAATAACTCTTTTTTTTAAAAGGCGCTAATGTTTGTTTATTCCCCAATTTATCTAATAGAAGCTCGTGAAAATAATTAAGCCAAATCTCTAAAACCCTAATTGCTTCATCTCTTTTTTTAGAAAGCTTTTCCGCATATTCAAAACGAATTTTCAAAGAAGAATCAGTCAGATAATTAATTTCTTTTATTCTCTCTCTCTGAAATTTTTCTTCGTCTAAGCTATTTAAACAATCTATTGCTATTCCGGGTTTACCAAAGGATAACCACGAAATCTCTTGAGCTTTTTTGCTCGAAATATTTTCTTGAATTAGGTATTTCTCTATCTCTTTATTAGACAATAAATCAAAACGAATTGCTTGACACCTTGAAACAATCGTAGAAGCAAGTTGGTTTAATTGTTCAGATAATAAAATTATAACTGTTTTACCTCTCGGTTCTTCTAATAACTTTAATAGAGCTCCTTGGGCATCGGAGGTCATGGATGGCGCCTCTTCAATAATCGCCACCTTATAGTTATCGCTAACAGCGGACAAAGATAATTTTTTTTTCAAGTTGAAAATTTGCGCAACGGGAATGATTGCCTTTGACGCTTCTTTTTTTTCGCCTTCTTTATCTATCGCACATTCTGGTTCAATGTATGTTAAATCAGAAACAATATTACTTTTTGATGCAGGATTAACTAATAATTTGGCAAAGTCTAAAGCAATTGTTTTTTTACCAATTTTAGTTGGACCATAAAATAAATAAGCGTGAGAAATTCTATTATTTTCAATACTATTTTTTAAAAAGCCCCACTGTTTATGATGTCCAATAATCATCTCCTTTTGGTCATAACGCTTTTTTTGTAAACATCAAGATTCTCTAATACGGCGCCTGTACCCTTGGCTACACAAAAAAGTGCTTCATCGGCTAAAAAACAAGGAACTCCGGTATTCTTGGCTATTAATCTATCAAGATTACGCAGAAGACCGCCCCCACCAGAAAGAATCATTCCTTTATCCATAATGTCTGACGCTAATTCTGGCGGCGTATCTCTTAAAACCATCTTTATTGCTTGGATAATCTCATCTAAAGTATCTCTTATGGCTGAACAAACCTCATTAGAAGAAACTTTGACGCTTCTTGGTAACCCTGTTACCAAATCCCTACCACGAATTTCTACAATTCTTTCTTTTTTTTCTGGAAGAGCTGTTCCAACCTTTATCTTAACCTCTTCTGCTGTTTGCTCTCCAACTGCTAAGTTATGATGTTTTTTAATAAACTCACTTACTGCGGTGTTCATTTTATCTCCAGCCATTCTTACGGAACTAAAAGTGACTATTCCTCCCAAAGAAATTACTGCTACTTCAGTTGTTCCACCACCGATATCAACAATTAGATGACCAGAGCAAGTATGAATCGGGATGCCCGCGCCAATAGCAGCTAAAATCGGTTCCTTAGCAATGTACGCATTTTTAGCTCCAGCCAAAATAGCTGCTTCAATAACAGCTCTCTTTTCCGTGGAAGTAATACCAGCTGGAACAGAAATTATCAATTCTGGTTTCAGAAACTGAAATTTTGGCTTTATTCTTGAAATAAAATATTTAAGCATTGCTTCAGTTACTCGGAAATCTGCAATTACACCATCTTTAAGTGGACGATAAACAGTTATATTGTCAGGAGTTCTGCCAGTCATTTTTTTCGCATCTTTCCCAACAGCCAGAATTTTATTTTCCTCAATGCTAACAGCTACGACTGAAGGTTCATTCAAAACTACGCCTTTTTTAGGGATAAAGACCAATGAATTACAGGTTCCAAGATCTATACCTATTTTACGAATAAACATATTATAATTGAATTACCTTTAAAAATTAATATATAATGAGTTCAATTTCAAGTGTTCTGAGGAGCAAAGCGACGAGGGTTCTTAACTCTTTATTCTTTTAATTTTAGCTCCTATCTTTCCTAACCTCTCTTCTATCCTTTCGTATCCTCTGTCAATTTGATAAATATTATTAATAATAGTTTGCCCCTCGGCCATTAAAGCTCCCACTATTAAAGAGGCACCACCTCTTAAATCAGGCGAATCTACAATAACTCCTCTTAATTGTGTAGGCCCGTTGACAATCGCGCGATGCGGGTCGGCAAAAATAATTTGTGCTCCCATTTTATTTAATTCATCTAAATAACGCAACCTTCCTTCATATAAGGGATCGTGCAAAAGAGTTGTTCCTTCTGTCTGGGTTGCTAAAACACCAAACAAAGGAAGAAGGTCTGTAGGAATTCCTGGATAAGGAAGTGCTTGAATCTTTTCCATTTTTAAAGAAACCCATGATTTAACTTTGACAATATCTTTACCAATTATTTCTATTGGAAGACCAAAATCTTTTAATCGTTTTAACACGAGTTCCAAAAAAGAAATTTCAACATTTTTAACAATCAATTCACTTCTCGTCGCAGCTGCCATTAAAATAAAAGTTCCAGCTTCAATCGGATCATTTATTAATTTATGTTTCACTCCTGATAATTTCTTTTTGCCAGTTATGGCAAAACTGTGAGAGCCAATCATTTCTATCTTTACGCCCATTTCTTTCAAAAATTTAATTAAATCTTGTGTCTCATAATCACAATCCGCTACTTTGATAGTGGTCTTTTGGTTAAAAGCGCTAGCGAATAATAAAACATTTTCTGTGGCAGTAACACTAAATTCATTAAGAATAATTTCATTCTTTGGTTTATCGTTGATTTCTAAATCAAAATACTCTCCTTTTTCTTCGACTCTTACTTTTATTTTAACTCCGAGCTGAGAAAAAGCGTCTATGTGAGTAGAAATTGGTCTAGCTCCAATTAAACAGCCACCGGGCTGTGGAAATTTTAATTTTCCGCACCTCGCTAAAAGCGGACCAAAAAGTAAAACCGAACCTCTAAACTTTGCAACCAAATCTTTTCCAATTTTATCTGGATCTGGCGCTTCTTTTTCTTTAATACTTATACTTCTTTTTTCTATCCAAGAAATTTCTTTTCCAAGTTGTTCTAAAATTTTTAATAAAATAAAAACATCCTCTATCAAAGGGACATTTTCTATTACACATTCTTCGTCCGTCAATAGTGTGGCGGCTAAAATTGGAAAACAGGCGTTTTTGGCGCCTCTTGCCTCTATAGTGCCTTCCAAATGTTTTCCTCCCTTAACAACAAATTGCTCTGCCATGATATTTTTATGCTACCTTGAAATAAAAAAAATGGCAAATTCGTTTTTTACCTTATTAAAAGATATATAGCATAATTGAATAAATGGATAATATGTAAATTAGCTCTTGAAATTTAGAGCATTTTCCGTAATAATAAGAATAATGACTAAAAGATTCAAAAAAATACTATTCTTCGGACTTTGTCTGTTTTTTGTTGTAACAGCACCATCCGTAATTTTTTATTCCCAAGGATATCGTTTTGATTTTAATAATAAAAAAATTGTTCAAACTGGAGGCATCTTTCTACGGGTATCTCCCCCTGGGGCAACTATTTATCTTGATAAAAAATTATATAAAAAAATTAGATTCTTTTTTGAAACGGCTTTTATCAATGGATTAATTCCTAAAAATTATGAAATTGCGATTGAAAAGACGGATTATCACCCTTGGAATAAGATTCTAAAAGTAGAAGAAAGCCAAGTGACTGAAGCAAAAGATATTATTCTTTTTCCCAAAAATCCAGAATTTAATCTTATTGCTAAAAAAGTAGATAACTTTTTCCCATCGCCTGATGGCATACAAACGATTCTTCAAGTTAACGAAAAGAATAGTTGGTCTTTAAAATTATTCAATACTCAAACTCAAGAACAAAGCGAACTGATCAACGAACAAGAACTTTTATCAATACAAGAAAATAAAAAAATTAATAAGATTATTTTCCTAAACCTTATCTGGTCTGATGATTCAACAAAAATCCTCCTCAACGTGAGCATTAATGGAGAGCAAAGATATTTAAGGATTGACACGAAACAACAAAATAAATTTTTTATTGTAAATCTTGAAAATAATTTAAGAGATGTGTATTTTAATCCAATTAACTCTGAAGAGATATTCTATCTTGGTCCTATTTCTGAAGAATCAGAAAATAAAACAATCTTTCGCCTTAAAAATACAGGCGAACAATCTATGTTAAATTTTCCTTCTTCTTTTTCCTCTCAAAATATTATTACACATACCGCTATTGATGATAGCATTCTATGGCTTAACGAAAGTGGTTTCGTTTATCGGGGACGAATTAACGGAAACAAAATCAACTTACTGCAATCTCTTAATCTCAAGCCAATAATAATAAACAAAGACGCAAATTATAGTATTATAGCCGAAGATTCTTCTAAAATTTTTATAAAAGAAAACGAAGGATTATATTATCTTAATATTGAGAAATATCTTTTTGAAAAAATCTTTGATTCCATAAAAACAATGGAGTTTTCCGAAGATAAAAAGAAAATTGTTGTTAATACCAAAAATCAAATTGAAGTTTTCTTTTTAGAAAAAGAAAATGGACAACCTAAAAGAGAAATTGGCGAAAAAATATTTTTAGCTGGATTTAGTAATGAAATTAATAATTTGTTTTGGCTAAATAATCATTATGTTATTTTTTGTCTTAACGAGGCAATAAAAATTGCTGAAATTGATAATCGTTCAAAACCAAACTTAATTGAATTAACCTCTTTCCCTGAAGCTAAAATTTTTTGGGACAAAAAACAAAAAAATCTTTTTGTCTTAAGTGATGAAAATCTCTTCTCTTGTAGCGACATCATAAAATAGAACTTCCGGAAGTCCAACCTTTGGCGGTTGATATAAAAAATGGCTCAACAATGAAAAGCAGGGCTTTAAAGCCCTGCTTTTTTATTTCGATGTTATCGCTTAGACCATTGTGGCGATTTTCTTGCTCGTTTAAGTCCAAACTTTTTGCGTTCCCTCATGCGAGGATCACGAGTCAAAAATCCTTCTTGTTTGAGTTGTTTTCTAAATTCTGGATTAAATTTTATTAAAGCTCGAGATAAGGCGTGCCTGATAGCTCCTGCCTGACTATGCTTCCCGCTTCCCTTAACTTTTATTGAAATTCTAAACTCACTCTCGTCCCCCACTACTGCTAATGGGCTTAAAATCGTTCGCTGCATTTCAAGACTTGGGAAATATTTTTTATAATCATTATCATTAACTAAAATTTCTTTCTTTTCATTGTGCCAAATGCGAATACGAGCAACAGCCGTTTTTCTTCTTCCTACTGCTTCAATATACCTTGTCTTTGACGCTTTTTTATCGCCTGTCTTTTTCGCAACCTTCTTTACTATTTTTTTAGTCACTTTTTTTATTTCTTCTTTCTTTGTCTTGTCAGTTGTAGGTTTTACTATTTTTTTAGGCATAATATTTATTCAAAATTAGAGAAGTATTTCTATTGTTACAATTCTATTTTTAATCTTTTAATTTGTTCTTTCCTCAATTTATTTTTTGGCAACATTCCCCAAACTGCTTTTATCATTATCTCTGTTGGATTCTCTTCAAAAAGCTTATCTAATGGCTTTTCTTTTAATCCACCCAAATAACCGGAATGATGATAATATTTCTTCTGTTGAATTTTTTTACCAGTAAATTTAATCTTGCTAAAGTTTTTTATAACTATAAAATCACCAATATCTTGATTAAGGACAAAGTTTTCTTTCTGCTTACCCCTTAAAAGAATAGCAACTTCTGTCGCCAATCTTCCTAATGGTCTATCTGTAGCATCAATTGTATGTGTTTGTCTTTCCATTATTTTACAAATTCTATAATAGCCATTTTTGCTCCATCACTTTTCCTCGGCCCTAATTTCAAAATTCTTGTATAGCCACCAGTTCTTTCTTTGTAGCGAGGAGCTATTTCACTAATTAATTTTTTAACTACTGTGTTTGAAAAAGTTTTTCGCAATTCTCGTCTTGCAGACAAATCTCCTTTTTTTGCTTTACTAATTTTCTTTTCAATATATGAAGAAAGATCTTTGGCCTTTGCGTCAGTTATTGTTATTCTCTCTTTCAATACTAAGGCCCGGGCCAATCCTTGTATCAATGCCTTTCTCTGCCCTGCTTCTCTATGAAATTTTCTTCCTTTTTTTCGCTTTTTCATCTTTTTCTCTTAAAACTTTATTTCTTTTTCGCTGTTGGCTTTTTGGACTTTTTAGGTTTTTCAATTTTTTTCTTAGAAACCTTTTTTTCTTTCAAAATCTTTTTTGATTTATCCTTAGCCTTTTTCACTTTTTTAACCACCTTTATCTTCTTTACTTTTTTTTCTGTCATTTCGCCAGTTAAAACATCTTTTTCTTTAAAGATTAAAGAAAAATGATTAATTAAAATTTCAGTTGCTGAAATCAGCGCTTGCTCTGGTGAAATCGTGCCATCAACTTTTATGGTGATAGATAAACGATCAAAGTCCGTTCTCTCGCCCACTCTCATGTTCTCAACTTTATAACTTACATTTTCAATCGGCGTATAAATTGCATCCAAACTAATTTCTCCTATCTCTGGTTTTTCTTTTTGTCTCATTTCTCGCGGTTCATAACCAATTCCTTTTTGGACTAAAACATCCATTTCTAATGTTGCCTTTTTATCAGTAAGTGTAGCGATATGCAAATCTTTGTTAATCAATTCTATCTGTGATGGTAATTTAAAGTCAGCCCCAGTCACATCTTTCTCTCCAGAAACTTTAAGTGTAGCTTCTTGTGCTTCATCAGAATGTATCTTAAAGCGTAATTTTTTTAAATTAAGACAAATGTTGACAACGTCTTCCAATACCCCTGGCAATGTAGTAAATTCGTGCTGAACAGATTTTATTTTAACCTTAGTCACAGCAGCTCCCGAGAGAGAAGAAAATAAGACACGACGTAAAGCGTTTCCAATTGTGACACCATACCCCGGATAGAGGTCTTCAATCACAAAAGTTACTTCATTGTCTTTTCTCTCAATAATTTTTGGGGGTTTTGGTAACGAAATCATATTATTTGATTATTTAATTATTAAATTTTTTAACGAGAATAAAACTCAAAAATAGAGGATATTTCTGCTGGCGGAGCAACTTCTTCCAGGGTCGGAAAACCAATAACTGTTGCTTGCAATTTATTTTTATCTAGATCAAGCCAGTTCGGTGCTTCATATTTTTTAAGCGAGATTTTCAACTTTTGAAATAATTCTTTTGCTTGAGAACTGCTACGAATTGTTATTTTGTCACCTTTCTCTAAATGAAAACTAGGAATATCCACTCGTTTTTCATTTATTAAAAAATGTCCATGAGAAACCATCTGTCTCGCTTGATTGCGATTAGCAGCAAAACCTAATCTAAAAATAACATTATCTAAGCGTATTTCTAATCTTTTAATCAAAACCTCGGCTGGATTCTGCTCTACGGAAGAAGTTCTGCGAGTTTTTTCTAAAACATCTTTAACATAATTGCTAAATTGTTTTTCTCCTAAGCCGTACCAATTCCTCAATTTCTGTTTTTCTCGCAATTCTTTACCGTATTCGGAAAAATTACGACGCCTGCGTTTCTTTATGTTCCCAGGAGGGTATGCTTTTTTAATCATTGGGCATTTCGGTAAAAAACATTTTTCCCCTTTCAAAAACAATTTTTTTCCTGCTCTTCTACAAATTTTACATTTTGCATCTTTCATTAAATTTAATCTAATAGTTTAGTTCTATAATTTTTATTTATTTATTTTATCCTCTTCTTACTTTTTTCCGTCTACAACCATTGTGAGGAATAGAAGTAAGGTCTTCTATGGAAATAATATTAACTCCGTGCGCAGCCAAAGCCCTAATCGCTGATTCGCGACCGCCTCCAATGCCTTTAACTTTAACATTTATTTTATCTAATTTTAATTTTTGAATAGTTTGAGTCATGAATTCTGCTACCCGATTTGCGGCATATGGAGTTCCTTTCTTAGTCCCCTTAAACCCAATTTTTCCAGCACTCGCCCATGACAAAACATTGCCTTCTTCATCTGTAAGAGTCAATATTGTATTGTTGTAAGAAGAATAAATATAGAGACGCCCCTCTCGTAAATGCTTTTGTGGGTTAGATTCAGAGACACCTTTTTGTATCTTTGATTCAATGTCTTCCTTCTCTTTCAATAACTCCTCTTGACTTTTTTTAATAACCTTTTTTTTACCCATATTGAAAAATATTAATAAGTTTACATTTAGTAAAATCTAAAAATTATTTTGGAGCTGGCGCTCCCTTTCTTCCAGAGCTAACAGTTTTTCTTACATTTCCCCTAACGGTTCGTGAATTTACTCTTGTCGTCTGCCCTCTCACTGGTAACTTTTTTTTATGTCTAAGTCCTCTCCAAGAATTAATGTCTTTCAATCTTTTAATAGACATCATTTCAACTCTGCGTATATCTCCTTCAACCTTATACTGCGAACTAATAACTTCCTGAATCTTATGAATTTCATCTGCTGACAATGACTCCACCCTCCTATCTATTGCAATATTTGCTTGTTGTAGAATCTTTTTACTCAAAGAATTTCCTATGCCGAGGACATAAGTCAAAGCCGTTTCTATTTGTTTTTTTGGAGGTAAATTTACCCCAGATATTCTTGCCATAAATTTATTCAAGATTATATATCTATACAATAGCGAATCAAGGTTCTGCCGTAGGCAGGTTCTTATAATTAAACTACCTTAACATTTTTATATAATAGTTTAATTTCAAGGTTCTGCCGTAGGCAGGTTCTTATAATTAAACTACCTTAACATTTTTATATAATAGTTTAATTTCAAGGTTCTGCCGTAGGCAGGTTCTTATTTTCCTTGTCTTTGTTTGTGCTTTGGATTTTTACAAATAACATAAATCCGCCCCTTTCTACGAACGATTTTACACTTATCACAAATTTTTTTTACTGAAGATCTAACTTTCATATAAAAAATTATTAATAAGCCCGCGTCAAGCGAGCCAATATTATTAACTCATATTTTCGAAAATAAATTCTCACTTCTTTCTATATACTATTCTCCCTCTATCATCGTCCAATGAAGCCATTTCAACAACCACCTTGTCCCCTGGCAAAACTTTAATTCTATGAATCCTTAGCTTACCAGCTAAGTGAGCAAGAATTAATTTATCGTTATCAATTCTAACTCGAAACAATGTGCTCGGCAACGCTTCTTCTACTATCCCATCTATTCTATTGAATCTGTTTTGTTTATCCATTTTTAAGTAGTGATAAAGAGAATAACATTATTTAATCTTTAGGTCAACTCTTTTTATAACAAAAAATGCTAATTTATTAAAAATTGATTCCTATTTCAATGCTTTCGGGTTCAGAAGATGCTCTGCGCGCCCAAAATGGACTGAACTTAATGCTCGGTGCTTTTAATAATTCTGGACAAACTTCCAAGCTATATCTTGAAATCTCTTTTTTATTACGGCCCTTAATAAGTTCTTTCAAAGAATCTTCATCAATCTTAGAATATGTTTTGGCCACAATCCTTAACTCTGTGTTTAATTTTTCTACCCCACTGCCCTGTTCCGTTAAAAATCCCACATCAATGGCATTTCTGACAAAATCTTTATGTCCAGGTAAATTAGAAAAAACATATTCTTGAGCAAATTCCAAAAGCGACGACAATGCTACTTTAAGACAATTTGCCTTAACCTTTACCTCGTAAACAAAAGAGTCGGCTTCTTCCCCCTCTTCTCTGTTCATTAAATTGGCTTCAATAATTTTTAGTTCAATGTTATCACTAAAAATTTTATAGTCCTCTCCTGCTGCATCATCCAAAAATGTCACTATCTCTTGGTCGGCAATTTCTAAAAGTTTTTGCTTTGCATTTTCTAAGGCCTCTTTCGTTATCTTGTGGGCTATATCTTTTCTTCCCCCTTCCATTTTAGCAAATGATTTACCGTAAATATCAAAATATAATTGGGGTGGAGAAAAATTTCTTAATCCTGGCACAGAGAAAGTGCAAGATTCAATATTATAATCTTCGCCTGATTCACTGGCTATTACTGGAACATCAACAAAACCACCTTGAGGAATAATTATTTTCTCTTGAGCATGAAATTGTTTTGTTGGTTCGCTTGAAGAGAGAAAGCGAGTCCCCTCAATCAAGCTAATAGTTCTGCTATGTTCGTTATAAACCCTAATTGTTCCTTGTGCCTTTTCTTCAACAGCCACTTCGGCCGAAGCGAATTCTTTATTAAATGTTTTTTCTATTTCAAAAGGAATCGCTGGAATAATTGTCTTGGATAAATCAACTGGAGATAAAATAAACTCAGCGGTAGATGTAGAATAAAGAATACTTGTATCAAATGTTAAAATATCTAATTTTGGCGAAATATCTACATTGATAACATTGGCAGTAGAAAAAAACCAATAAATTAAAATAACAAAAAGAAATAAAAATAATCCTACAAAAATCCTTTTTTTGGAAAAAATAATGCTATTCTTTTTCTCTATTTTTTCAATCTTTTTAATAGATTTTTTTTTCAAAATCTCTTTGTTTTGACCCAAAATCTCTTTTTTCTTTTCTGGAGGAATAATGTCGTAAATTTTCTTTTTTGACATATTAATTTAATATTGCTTTAATTCTTCTAATGCCAGAGCCAACTGACTCTTGTTTAATAATTTTAAAATTACCAAGTTCTGAGGTATGTTTCGCGTGCGGACCAGCACAAATTTCTTTTGAGAAATCATCAATTGAATAAACGCTCACTCTTTCCGGATACTTCTCTTTAAAAAAAGACATTGCTCCACTTTCTAATGCATCTTTAAGTAGCATATTTTCCTTTTCTATTACTAAATCAGCTTTAATCTTTTCGTTAACTAAATGTTCTATTCTTTCTATTTCTTCGTCTGTTAATTTTCTATCAAAAGAAAAATCAAATCTTAATCGTTCTCTATTTATATCCGAACCCATCTGCCTTGCACTATCTCCTAAAATTTTTCTCAAAGCACTATGTAAAAGATGCGTAGCTGTATGAAGATTAATCGCCTCTTTTTCCTCTGCTTCTTTTCCAATACCTCCAAACTTTTTTTCTGCCCCTGCGCGAGAAATCTTTTGATGTTCATTCAATGCATTATTAAACCCTTCTTTGTCAACTAAAAATCCTCTTTCTTGAGCAAGCTCTTCTGTAAGTTCTAATGGAAAACCGTATGTTTCAAAAAGAATAAAAGCATTTTTCCCACTAATGATTTTTTCTGATTGCTGTTCTTTCAAAAGTTTTTCAAACTGAATCAATCCCCTATCTAATGCTTTACTAAAATCTTCTTCTTCTTTCTGAATAATTGTCAAAATTTCTTCTTGTTTAGATTTAAGTTCTGGATAAATATCTTTATAAAGTTCGATTACCTTTTTAGCTAAATCTGTCAAAAGATTATTACCCCCCTGTAAAATTCTTTTACATCTTATCGCCTTTCTCAATAATCTCCTTAAAATATATCCCTTGTCAACCTTAGACGGTATTATCCCCTCACTTATTAAAAAGCAAGACGCCTTAATATGATCAGCTATGATTCTTGATTCTTTAGAGTTTTTGTCTCTATCAATTATATCAATAAGCGGTTGAAATAAATCTGTTTCAAAAATTGTTTTCTTGCCTTGACTCGCGGCAGCTAATCGCACTAAACCTAGACCAGTATCAATACCCTTTTTCCCTCCTTTCTCTTCTATGGAAAAAATTTTCTTGGCACTATCTTGATAATACTCATTAAAGACCAAACTCCAAAGTTCAACAAATCTTCCGCACTCGCAATCCAACGAACATTGTTCTTCTTTCTTGCACGGAATGCTAGTAAGATCATAATAAATATCTATTGTTGGTCCGCAAGGACCCTCTTCTCCTGTTGGTCCCCAAAAATTATCTTTTCTTCCCATGGCAATAATTCTTTTCTCTAAAATGTTGTTAGATAATAACACTTTTTTTGATTTAATGTCTTCCGGAGCCTGTGAATCACCCTTAAAATAACTAAACCACATTCTGTCTATTGATAAACTACAAACTTCAAGTAAAAATTCAAGTGCCAATTTAACTGTTTCTTCTCTGAAATAATCATCAAAACTAAAATTACCAAGCATTTCAAAAAAGGTAAGATGACTCTTGTCTCCAACATCATTAATGTCGGAAGTCCTTAAACATTTTTGACAATTTGCTACTTTTTTGCCAAAGAGCGATTCCCCTTTTAGATAATATGGCTTGAATTGTTGCATTCCAGAAGTAGTGAAAAGAACAGAAGCATCACTTGGAATCAACGAATAAGCAGGCACAATTTTGTGTCCTTTTTTCTCAAAAAAATCCAAAAATTCCTGTCGCAAATTAAAAGAATCCATTTATTGATTTATTTAACTAAATCTGTCAGCAACAATTGAGGCTACGAACGCATATGGCTTAACTCTCGCTTCAAAACCATTGCTTCTAATTAATCCAACTAATTCTTTTATCATATCGCGGGTAGCTCCATTTGTTCCAATGTCTGCATGAATATAGTTAAATTCATAATTTAATCCTTTTCCCAGTTCAACTCCCCTTTCTTTAATTTTATCTCTTAAAACCAAAGCCAAACGACAAGAGAGTAAAACCTCTTCTAAAATTCTTTGATGAAGGTTATAAAATTTTCTATTATGATATTTTACTTTTTTCAAAAAGAATCTACCGCCAGCTCCCTTTCTCAAAATAACAATAGCAATAGGGAAAGACGGTTCTTCTGAAGAAGACGAATCACAACCCACAATTATTTCATAACTTTTTTTAGGTTGTTCTTGAATATATAGAAAGAGTTCATTTAAAACATTTTCAAAATCCAAATCCCCTTTTGTCGGGTTATAAAATTTTCCCGAGATTATCTCTTCCATGCCTTAAATCTTATCAAAACTTATTCAAAATAGCAATAAACTCTTTTGCTTTAAGCGACGCTCCTCCCACAAGAACTCCATCCATCATTGATTCTTTAATATATCCTTCAATAATGGAAAAATTAATACTTCCTCCATAAATAATTTTAATTTTCTTGGATAATCCTTTATTATAAGTTTTCGCCAGGGTTTTCTTAATTACAAGATTTATGCTCATTGCCTCGTCATAAGCACAATTTTTTCCTGTACCAATTGCCCAAAGCGGTTCGTAGGCAATTATTATCTTCTCAACCTGATTACGGCTAATACCCTCTAATCCTTCTTGAATTTGAGTTTGTAAAACTTGGAAGGTTTCCTCTGCTTCTTTTTCTTGCGAGCTTTCTCCTATACAAAAAATAGGAATAATCTTCTGGGCCAAACAAGCCTTTATTTTTTTATTAACTAATTCATTTGTCTCTCCCATCGCTCTTCTCTCGCTATGTCCTATAATCGCATACTTACATCCCATATTTTTGAGCATCTTAGCCGACACTTCTCCAGTATGGGTTCCCTCTTCCCAAAAAACATTTTGAGCCCCTATCTTTATTTTCTTTCCAGCCATCACACTTAAATCGTGAATATAAGTAAAGGGGGGACAAATAATTATTTCTGTATTTTGTTTTTCTTGCAATCCCTTTTTTATATCCGAAAAAAGCTTCTTAGCACAAATTAAAGAAGAAGGATTACATTTCCAATTGGCAATAATTAGAATTTTCATTACTAAATTATTAAATCGTTTGTTTTCTTAAATACTCTGCTGCTTTTTCTGGCTCAATTGTTGAAATCTCTATGCCAGTGCACAATTCAAAGCCAGCCAAAATAGATGTTTTTGGCGCGATTACCCAATGCCAATGATAATAATTATGATCTCTACCGTCACAAGGCGCAGTGTGTAAATAAAAGTTATAAGAAGGGTCATCTAACCCTTTATTGAGTTTTCTTAGCGCAACGAAAAACGCTTCGGCTAAATATTTTTTTTGTTCATCTGTAATCCTTTCAAAATAAGGAGAATGTTCCTTCGGAGTAATAGAAATTTGAAAAGCAGAGGTAGAGGCAAAAGGACAAATGACCAAAAATTCCTTGTTTTCAAATATTAAACGCTTTCTATTCTTTCTATCATCTTCGTTCATTAAACAGTAAGCGCACTTTTTGTGATGCTTGTAATATTCTTTTGCTCCAGCTAAACTCCTTTTAATCTTGGGATCAAGCACGGGCGTGGCAATAATCTGAGAATGTGGATGAGAAACAGAGGCCCCTGCTTCAACTCCATGATTATGAAAAATAGAAATATAGTTGAAGTGTGGTTCTTTCATTAATTCCACATATCTAGCTTGATAGACATCCAATACTTCCTTAATTTCTTCAAGATTAAATTCTGCTATCTGACGAGTGTGATCTCTAGTTACCACAACTTCAGCTGAACCATAGGCGTTCATAAGAGAATGAATCCCCTTCTTTCTAATATCAAATTCACTTTCCTGTGAAAAAGCAGGATATTTGTTTGGAATAACAATGACTGTCCAATCTTTAGGAATATCGGGTTTTTTACTTTTTCCATTCTGATAAAAATATAATTTAAATTTTCCTTTGCGAGAAATTAGAAGTGGCGGTAATTGTGTTTCAATGTTGCAAAAAAAGCAATCTTTTTTGGGCACTACTTTTATTATCCTCTTCTCTTTTTTAAAAGTTTCTGGTCTTTGAGCCCTTCCAGTAGCAATAACAACCCAATCGCCGGATATTAAAGAAAAACGAAGTTCTGAAGGAATCTTTGGTTTTTTATCTTTTAGCATATCTACCTAAAATTAAATTTTTTCTAAGCTTAATTAAATCCAAAAACATTTTAACAATATTTTTGAGCTTAACTTTGCTTTCTAAATCATTTATCCATTTTACCGGAATTTCTTTTATTTTATAACCCAATCGTCTTGCTAAAATTAAGCTTTCAACATCAAAATTAAAACCATCTGTTTTTACCTTGGAAAAAATATCTTGTGCTGATTTTGCAGAAAAACCCTTGAATCCACATTGAGTATCTTGAATGTTCCAAAGTCCAATAATAAACTTTCTAATTAACTTAAAGCTGTCTCCAAAGATAACTTTTCTTATCCATGGCTGTGGCGGATCAAGAATTGCCCCCTTGACATCCCTAGAACCAATAACAACATCAAAGCCCTTTTCAAACCATGGCCACATTTTTTCTACCTGATCAACAGAAGTAGAATTGTCTGCGTCTGTAAATAATCTATAATCCCCTTCTGCCTCAAGCATCCCCTGTTTAACCACAAATCCTTTTCCGTGATTCTCTTTATTATCAATCAACCGTAAATTAGGAATTTTAGATTCTAAGTTTTTTATAACTTGAGCGGTATTGTCTTTAGAACCATCACTGACAACTACTATTTCGTAATCATAGTTTTGTTTTTGCAAATAAGTATTGATAAAACTAAGTGTTTTTGGCAAACGCTTTTCTTCATTATAAGCAGGGATAACAATTGATAATTTCATAAAATTATATTAATAATTTATCGTTGATTAATCATTCTTCTATTGTATCAGAAAATTGAAAAAAATAAAGCGAGAGACACTGTGGTCCCTCGCAAAAGATATCTCTCTATTGCAGTTTGTCCTTAATGAATTTGAGCAACCATGAAATCGTTCCCTTGAGTTTGAAAAGTCCTATCATAACACACAGATAGGAGCATAAGCCCGGAATTATCGCAATGAACATATATCTCCGCCACAAAGCCCAACCCGCGCCTGCCACCAAAAAACTTGCGGCTAACATAAATAAGATTAAAGAACTTTTGGGATATAAGATTCCCAATCTTAGACAAGGAAGCGAAAGTAAAACTAATATTGCCGGACCTATATCTCCATGATCAATGAGTCCGCCTGCAGAAGCAACGATTGAGAGGGATATTGCCAGGCCGAACCAAATAAGCGCTTTTTTCACTCAAATCGCCTCCTTTCTCTTTAGGAAATTAATCTCCTGACAAACTTGATTTTGAACAAAACTGTCCAAATAATCTCCCACGGTATAAACCTCCATTCAGCAGTTAATCGCTTCTGGGTGCATTTCGGGTCATATCTGGAATAGGCCTTTAACAGGAAAACTCGCGAAGATTTAGGAACAACTCTTCTCAAAGAATCGTAACACCGCCCCACGTGAAGATCCTGTCCCACTACGGCAAATCTCAAGCCGTTTTTAGCAAGACCCTTCCTCTTGAGCATTGCCCAAACATTAAGAGCATTCTGATGTGTATTCTTAGAAGCGTTGTCTATAAAAATCTCATCCGAAGGGATTCCAAAGGACCATATGGCGATACTCCTCATCGCCTCCGCTTCCGTGATATTGCTTTCACTACTTCCGCCAGTAAAAATAATCGTCCGAGCAAGTTTCTGCTTGTAGAGTATTGCGCAACGGACAGCAACAGCCCTTGAAAGCAAGCTCGGCTTACCGTCTGCTCTCATACCTATACCAAAGCCAATCACAACATCCACGCCACCTTGGGGCAAAGAATCTTCTCTTCTTTCAAAAATCTTTGCCAAAGGCGATACTAACACATCCAGAAATCTATCCGGTTTCATTATCCTCTCCTCCTATTTTTTTGTTAATGTCCAGATATAAAAACTTTACCACCTATTTCTTATTCTGTCAAGATACGGCTACCAGAGGACGTGATGGCTATCATGTGCTCAAAGTGAGCAGAAAGAGAATTATCTACTGTTTGAAAACCATAACCATCCGGAGCTTTTTTAATTTTATTAGAACCAATAGTTGCCATTGGTTCTATGCAAATAACCATTCCTTCTTTCAATTCATCTCCTTTTCTTCTTTTGCCATAGTTTAAAACTTCGGGTTCTTCGTGTAAATCCTTGCCAATGCCATGGCCACATAATTCTTTAATAACTCCAAAACCTCTTTTAGACAAATAGCGTTCTATAACATTACCAATATCCCCTACTGTATTGCCCGGTCTTGCTTTTTTAATCGCAATGTTCAAAGATTTTTTCGTTGCCCTAAGTAAGCGTGCTGTCTCTAAAGGAATATCTCCTACTGGCACTGTTGTTGCCATGTCGCTATAATATCCCTGATGAATTAGTCCTATGTCTAAAGATAAAATATCACCATTTTTTAATTTATAATTAGAAGGTATTTGATGGACAACCACTTCGTTAACAGAGGTACATAATGTGGCTGGAAAATCGTTATAACCTAAAAAAGCAGGATTTGAACCTGATTTGAGAATAAGTTCTTCAGCGATATTATTTAATTCTTGAGTAGTTACACCGGGCTCAACTCTTTGCTTTACTTTCTCTAATACTTCTGCTAAAAGTTTGCCCGCTTTAGTCATCTTTTTAATTTCTTCTGGAGTTTTAATATAAATCATTTAAGTTTTTTTAAAATTTCTTGATAAACATCTTCAATTGATTGTTCTCCGTTAATTTCTATTAACAGTCCTTTCTCTTTGTAATAATCAACAACTGGCAAAACCTCTTCCTTGAACCATCTTAATCTTTCCTTTACTCCCTCCGTATTGTCATCCTTTCTTGTGTATAATTCTCCTCCACATTTATCACACTTCTCAAGCGTTTTGAATTCGCCAACATAGGGCAAAACTCTTCCACACTTTTTACAAATTCTTCTTTTTGTTAACCTATCTATCGCCTCTTGTTCTGAAACATTAATAAAAATTACTTTTTTGTTATCGTCCCAATCATACCATTCAAGTGCCCAGTCAACCATCTGTGCTTCAAATATGGTTCGCGGACTGCCATCAAAAATAAAACCATTAAGTTCTTGTTTCTGCTTAAATTCTTCTAACTTATCCATCCAAAGTTTAAAAATTACAGGTGTTGGCACTCTCTTCCCAACATCAATTGATTCAGCAATTCTAAGCCCTGTATAATCCTCTTTCTTTTTGCGCGCTCTTAATAATTCGCCACTACCGATATATTCCAACCCAAAATCTTTTAATAAAAGTTCTGTTTGAGTTCCTTTTCCAGCACCAGGAGGACCAATCATAATAATCACTTGTGTGTTATTTTGCATATTAAATAGTTTCGTATTCTCTCATTTGTAATTGCGCATTTATTTGTTTTACTGTATCTAAAACTACAGCCACAACAATTAAAAGAGATGTTCCTCCGATTAAAAATCCAAAAGTTGCCACACCAGTAGCTCCCCTAATAAGATAAGGCATAATTGCGACTGTGCTTAAAAATGTTGCTCCAATGAATAAAACCCTATGAAGAATATATGTTAAAAAATTCGCGGTCGATTCTCCGGGTCTAATCCCGGGAACAAACCCCCCCATTTTTTTCAAATTATTAGATATGGCCTTGGGGTCAAAGGTAACCATTGTATAAAAATAAGTAAAAGCAAAAACTAAAATAAAATAAGTCGTTCCCCAAGCAACTTGATGGTTTTGAAAATTGGCTACACTTTGAGCAATTTTACCTATAGCTCCCTCCTTGCCTGCCAAAAAATTGGCTATCATTCCAGGGAAAAGCATTATTGATAAGGCAAAAATGATAGGAATAACACCCGCCGGATTAACATTAAGAGGTAAATAAGTAGATGCTCCACCATACATTTTGTTACCCCTAACCCTTTTGGCATAAGAAATAGGAATATTACGCCTAGCTTCCGTCACTAAAACAATTCCAACAATGATTAGAAAAGCGGCTACAAAGAAAAATATGTAGCTTGGTATTTGTGCAGGATCCCAATTAGATGCAAATTGATAAATATTAATCGGAACGCTTGAAACAATTCCTGCAAATATTATTAAAGAAACGCCATTTCCAATTCCTTTCTCTGTAATCATTTCACCCAACCAAACTAAGAAAAATGTTCCCGCTGTTACGGTAACGATAGAACTAATCATCATAATGGACGACATTTGTCCAATGGCTCCTTGCCTTTGAAGCAAACTCAACATTGCATATCCTTGCATTATTGCCAAAGGTATTGTTAAAAAACGACCATATTGGTTAAATTTCTGCTTCCCTGCCGCCCCCTCTTCTTTATAAATCTTTTCCAAAGCCGGAAAAATCATTGTTAAAAGTTGAAGAATAATAACTGAAGTAATATATGGACCAATTCCAAGCATAACAATAGAAAGCTTGGCTAAAGTGCCACCTGTAAAAACATTTAATAAACCAAACATTTGAAATCTCTGGAAAAATCCCTCTAAATCTTGAATATTAATTCCTGGCACAGGAATATTCGCCATTAGACGAAAAATAAAAAGCATTGCCAAAACAAAAATAATTTTCTTCCGCAAATCCTTTATCTTAAAAACTTGAATTAGTTTATTAAAATTCATAATATTTTACCTCCTACTTTCTCAATGTTTTTCTTAGCTTGTTCGGAGATCTTACAATTTTTAACAAGCAACTTTTTGCTTAAATTTCCTTTTGCCAAAATTTTCACTTTTGGCGTCCGTCCCTTTATTTTACGAATTATATTCTTCGCAACCAAGGTTGCTGGACTAACAACTTCATTTTCTTGAAATTTTTCTTGAAGAATAGCTAAATTAATCATTTCTAAAAATGATTTTTTGTCTCCCAATCTATATCCTCTTAATTTTGGATATCTTTTAATCACGCTTCTAATTATAGGTTCTTTGCTACTGCCTGCTCTTGATTTCTGTCCTTTCATTCCTCTTCCAGAATAAGTCCCGCGTTTACCTCCACGGCCAATGCGTTTCTTTGCCTTACGGCTATTTTTCGTTTGAATTTGATGTAATTGCATAAATTTAATATTGAAAATTCTATTTCTCTTCTATGGCTTCTAACTTTTGTAAAGCTATTATTGTTGCTCTCGCATTGTTTAATTTATTTCTTGTTCCTCCTAAAATTTTAGAAGAAACATTTTTAATCCCAGCCAAAGAACAAATCTCTCGAACGGTTCCACCTGCTACCAATCCTCTCCCAGCTCTTTGTGGCCTTAGAAGAACAACTGCAGCGCCAAATTTCGCCTTTACATCGTGCGCAATACTGCCTTCTTTAGTGATAGGAACGATGATTAAATTCTTTTTAGCTTTTTTTGTTGCTTTCTCAACTGCTTGAGCAACATCTAATCCCTTAGTAACGCCAACTCCTACTCTATTTTTTTTATCACCAACTACTACTACAGCCCTAAACCTCATCTGTTTTCCTCCTGCAGTCACTCGAACAACTCGATTCAAACTAAGAAGCTTTGAATCAAATTCATCTTTTTCCCTTGCTTGTTTCATTGAGTTTGGTCTTCTATACATAGATATAAATAATTAAAATTTTAATCCTTCTTTACGAGCTCCCTCTGATAATGCCTTGACTCTGCCATGGTATTTGTATCCCCCTCTATCAAAAACAACTTTTGAAATTTTCTTTTCTATCGCTTTCTTAGCAATCAATTCCCCTACTTTAGTAGCGATATCAATTTTGCCCTTTATCTCTCCTTTCTTAATTTTTAATTCCGCATCTTTTGCAGCTCCAATAATTTTATTCTTATCATCGTCAATTAATTGGGCATAAATATGTTTGTTTGAACGAAAAACACAAAGCCGAGGACATTTATCACTCCCGTGTATTTTGGCTCTTACTCTTTTATGTCTTTTTTGTCTATTAGAAATCATAACAACTTTTTTATCATTATTTAAGCGGTCCCTTCAGCTGCCCTTTTGCCCACCTTTCTCAAAACCTCTTCCCCTAAATATCTGATACCCTTACCTTTATATGGCTCCGGAGGCCTTACTGCTCTTATTTGAGCAGAAGTTTCTCCCACCAATTGTTTGTCTATTCCCGAAATAGTAATAATATTTTTCGTCACAGCAAGTTCAATGCCTTCTGGTTTGTCAATATTAACCAAATGAGAAAACCCCATCTCCATTACTAATACATCACCCTCAATCCTTGCCTTATATCCTACGCCACGAATTTCTAATTCCTTTTTGTATCCTTCGGTTACTCCTTTAACGGCGTTAAAAATTAAACTTCTTGTTAGTCCCCAAAAAGCTCTTGATTCTTTTGTATCTTCTTTAATACTTACGACAATTTGCTTATCTTCTATCTTAACATTTACTTCTGGACGAAAGCTAAAAACAAGCTCTCCTTTCGGGCCCTTAACCGTAATCTTTTGTTCTTCAATCTTGACATCTACTCCATTCGGAATATTAACTGGTTGTTTTCCTATACGTGACATAATAATAATTTTGTTATAAAACTTGACAGATTATTTCTCCTCCAATTTTTTTTCTTCTTGCCTCTCTCCCTGTCATTAATCCTTGTGGAGTTGAAATAATTATTATCCCTCGCCCACTTCTGGACAAACGAATTTTTTTAACTGGTAAATAAATTCTCCTTCCGGGCTTAGAAATTCTTTTCATTTCTCTGATAATCGGTTTTTTATCTTTGTATTTTAGACTAACCCTAATATTTTTCTTAATCTTACCTTGTTTTTTTTCTACTGCCTTAACAAATTCTTTTTCTAACAAAATATTCGCCAATTTATATTTTAAATTAGAGTAAGGAATATCTACACTCGTATGCGAAACCGCCTGAGCATTCTTTATTCTTATTAACATGTCTGCAATTGGGTCTGTCATATTTTAGAATTCATTTATCAATGATAAAAATTTTAATAATTTTTGAATCTTTTTTACCAACTTGACTTTTTTATTCCTGGAATTTCGCCTTTATTTGCCATCTCTCGAAAACAGATTCTACATAAACCAAATTTCCTCATATATCCCCTTTTTCTACCGCAACGAAAACAACGATTGACAGTTCTTGTGCTGTATTTTGGTTTCTTCTTTGATTTTACTATTTGTGATAATTTAGGCATCTTTTTTAATTGGAAATCCTAATAATCTAAATAATGATAATCCTTCTTCTTTATTTTTGGCACTTGTGGATATTACTATTTCTAAACCAAACATTTTTTTTGTGTCTTCAGCTACAATCTCTGGAAAAACAATCTGTTCTTTTATCCCCATGGTTAGGTTACCATCTCTGTCAACAGAGCTTGACTCAATTCCCTCGAAATCTCTTGTTCGTGGCAAAACAATATGAACCAACCTATCTAATAAATCATACATTTTCTGTCCGCGCAAGGTTACCTTAGCTCCAACTGGCGATCCTTGACGCAATTTGAATCCGGCAATTGATTTTTTTGCTTTCGTTAAAACTGGATGTTGTCCGCTGATTAACGCCAAATTTCCTAAAATATCTTTGAATATTCTTTCTGCGTCTTTCCCACTTTTACCTGCGATCATCCGTCCAAAACCAGTGTTAACAATAACTTTTTTTATTTTAGGAACCGCTAAAATATTCTTATAGTCAAATTTTTCCATCATCGCTGGAATCACCTCTTTTTTATATTTTTCTTTTAATCTTAACATACTAATTGCTTGTATCGATTATTATTTTTAAATTATTTGTTTACACTTTTTACAAACCCTAACTTTCTTTTTACCAATTCCCTTATATCCAACTTTGCTTGGCTTATTACATTTTGGACAAACCAACTTAACATTAGAAACAGAAACAAATCCTAATTTTTCAACAATTTGTCCTTTCTCTCCTTCTTTGCGAGGACGATGGTGTTTCTTCTGGATGTTTATTCCTTCTATCTGAATTCTCTTTTTATCAGGAGACAATTCTAAAACCTTGGCAGTTCTTCCTCTGTCGTCTCCTGTAATTATTAAAACTGTATCTCCTTTTTTAATACGCATAATTTTTAAATAATTTCTCTTGCCAGCCCGGCTATTTTATCAAAACCTTTTTCTTTTATTTCCCTCGGAATCGGACCAAAGATTCTACCTGCTTTGGGATTTTTTGTTTTAGCATCTAAAATAACAACTGAATTTTCATCAAAACTAATATATGAACCATCTCTGCGACGAAACGCCTTTTTCTGTCTTACAACTACGGCTCTAAATTTATCGTGTTTTTTGGCTAATTTTCTTGGTTCAGCTTTTTTAACGGCTACTACTACAATGTCACCCAATCTTGCATATCTCTTGCGACTCCCGCCCAACACCTTAAAACACTGGACTACTTTGGCTCCGCTATTGTCTGCAACATTTAACATTGTTTGTGGTTGAATCATATTTTTTTATCAACTACTCTCCATCGTTTATCTTTTGAGATTGGCCTACACTCTTCAATGACAACCTTATCTCCTGTTTTATGCTCGCTTTTTTCGCTATGCGCCTTATACCTCTTGTGGCTTTTGTATCTTTTCTCATACAAGGAATGCTTCTTGATAGTTTCCACCTCAACAATAACTGTTTTCTGCATTTTATCAGATACCACCGTTCCTTTTAATTGTCTCTTACTCATGTTTTTTTTCTTTTAATATGGTTAAAATTTTCGCTACATCTTTTCTAAATCGTCTTATTTGTCTAACGTCTTTGACTTTGCCAGCAGCTAATTCAAATTTTAAAACCCTCAGCTTTTCTCTATGGTCAGCAAGCATTTTCTTCAACCCTAATTCTTTTTTCATTCTTAATTCTTTAATTCCCATGTTTAATAAATTTAGTTTTTATTCCAAACTTATGTCCAGCTTTTCCAAATGCTTCTCTTGCTATACTTTCTTCTACTCCGCCTAATTCAAAAATTATTCTGCCGGGCTTAACCATAAATACATAATGGTCAACCGAACCCTTGCCACCCCCCATAGGAACCTCTACCCCTTTGGTTGTCATCGGTCTATCTGGAAAAATCCTTATCCAAAGTTTGCCTCCTTTTTTCAAATATCTAATTATTGCCCGACGGGCAGCTTCAATCTGTCTGGCGGTTATTCTCTCGTGATCCATTGCTTTCAATCCAAAATCTCCAAAAGCAAGCTCTGTCCCACGAAAAGCATTTCCTTGATTTTTGGATTTATGCCATTTTCTATGTTTTACTTTCTTAGGATTTAACATAATTTATTCAAATTTTTCCCCTTTATAAATCCAAACCTTTACTCCGGTAGTCCCATAACTACAAAATGCTTCCTTAAACCCATAATCAATATCTGCTCGTATCGTTTGACGAGGAAGCCGTCCTCTTTGTAACCATTCAACACGGGAAATACTTACACCATTTAATCTTCCCGACACTTGCACCCGAGCCCCCTTAACTTCTTTGCATCCTTCAATCATAGAAAGAGATTGTTTCAAAACTCTTCTAAAAGGAAGTCGTCTTTCTATTCTTTGAGCTATCCATTCGGCCGCTAATGGAGCGCTAATCCAAACATTTTTAATTGACTTTACTTCAATCTTTAATACTTGTTTTTCATTTAATCTCTCTGCTAAAATTTTATTCTGTAATGTATCTCTTAGTTCCACTATTTGTTGTCCACCTCTGCCAATAATCAATCCAGGTCTGGCAGAAAAAATTATTATATCAATTTTGTTTGATGACCTTTCAATTTCAATTTTTTCTATTGATGCGTCTTTAAGCTTCTTCATTAAAAATTTTCTAATCTTAAAATCCTCTTCTAAATATTTGGAAAAATGTTTATCGCTAAACCAACGAGAATCCCAATCGGCGAGTTCTCTTAGTCTAAATGATTTTGGGTGAACGCTTTGACTCATAAAAATTTCTATTTTTTAATTTTTTCTTTTTTAGTTTCTTTTTCTGTTTTACTTTCTCTTTCTTTTAAAACAAGATTAATATGGCTTGTCTTTTTTTGTATTGTAAACGCCCTTCCCATTGCTCTGGCTCTCCATCTTTTTAATTTTGGACCCTCATCAACAGTAATCTTTGAAATGTATAAATTTGAGTCATCAAGCTGAAAATTATTCTTAGCATTAGCAACGGCTGAATGCAATAGTTTTCCCATTGGTTGAGCCGCTTTTTTGGACATATAACGCAAAAGAATTAATGCCTGCTTTGCATCTTTTCCTCTTACGGAATCAGCAACCAAACGCACTTTGCGTGGTGCAATTCGTAAATTTTTTAATTTTGCTATAATTTCTTTTTCCATTGAAGTTTAGATTATAAACTCTATTATTTTATTTTTGATTTAGATTCTTGTTCCTTTTGCATTTTTCCACCATGTCTAATAAATTTAGTTGTTGGAGAAAATTCTCCTAATTTATGACCAACCATATCTTCTCTCGCCGGAACAGCAATAAAATCTTTGCCATTATGAACTTCAAAAGTAAAACCAACCATTTCTGGAATAATCACGCAATCTCTTGCCCATGTCCTAATGGCTGTCTTGTCCCCTCTTTTCATTTTTTGAACTTTCTTTAAAAGTTTTTCATCTATATACGGACCTTTTTTAAGTGATCTGCTCATTTTATTTTCTTCTTTTAATTATGAATTTATTTGTTTTCTTTCTTTTTCTCGTCTTTTTGCCTAATGCTATTTTACCCCAAGGTGTTTTTGGATGCTTTAGGCCAATGCCCGCTCTACCCTCTCCACCTCCATGAGGATGATCGTGCGGAGTCATTGCGGAGCCTCTAACAGTGGGTCTTATCCCTAAGTGTCTTTTTCTGCCCGCGCTTCCAAGTTTAACATATCTATGCTCTGGACGCGAAAGCGCTCCCACAGAAACAAAACATTCTTGATGAATTTTTCTAAATTCCCCAGAAGGCATTTTTATGTGGACATATTTTCCTTCAATTCCCATTACTTTTGCCGAAGCGCCAGCAGATCTTACTAATTTGCCACCTGCTTCTGGAACAAGTTCAATGTTGTAAACATCGGTTCCAATGGGGATATTCTTAATTTTCATCCTATTCCCAGTATCCAAGGGAGCTTTTTCGCTTGCTATAATTTCGTCTCCTTTTTTAAGTCCTTGCGGAGCTAAGTGGTATTCTTTTTTTCCATCTTTGTATTCAACTAAAACAATAAATGCTGTTCTATTCGGGTCATATTCTAAAGCAATAACTTTTGCAGGGATATCAATCTTTTTTCTTGAAAAATCAACTAAACGATAAAGCCGTTTTGCTCCTCCACCCTTATGACGAACAGTAATTCTACCTTTATTTCCTCTACCCGATTTCTTTTTTAACGGAGTAACCAAATTCTTCTCTGGTTTTTTTTTGTCCAGAGAAGAAAAATCTTCTCTTGTTGCGTGCCGTCTTGATGGAGTTGTTGGCTTATACTTTTTCATAAATTTGTTACCGTGGCAAAATTTCTATTTCTTGTCCTTTTTGGATTATAACAATTGCTTTTTTATAACCCTTTCTCCAACCGTGCGTTTTTCCTAATCGTCTTTTTTTTCGTGGAACATTAATTATTCTTACTTTTTTAACATTAACCCCGTAAACATCTTCAACTGCTTTTTTAACTTCTATTTTGTTTGAAGAAGTAAAAACCCTAAATACATATTCATTCTCTTTCGTTAAATCACTTGCTTTTTCTGTAATATGGGGTCTTTCCAAAACCTTCCAAGCAATTTCAGATTTAACCTGCTTTTTGGGTTTAACAACTTTTGTTTCTTTTTCTTGTTTTGGCTTCTCTTGTTTTTTCTCTACCGCTTTTTTCCCTTTCTTTTTCGTCTCGCTCTTTTCTATGGTTGGTTTTTTAATCTTTTTTACAACTTTAGGAGGAACAGATTTGATCTCTGTTTTTTCTTCTCTCTTTTCAACCCGTTTTTTGAACTTTTTTTCTCCTAATTCTTCTTTATTTTTAAAAATATTAAAAATTGACATATTATTTTACAAAAGTATCTTTAATACTTTTAATAGATTCCTTTAATAAAATTAAATGCTTAAAAGAAAGCACATCTAAAACATTTAAATTACGAGCTTCAATGAGTTGAATCTTTGGAATATTTCTTGTGGCCTTCAAAAGATTTTCATCTTTTTCGGCTGAAACCACAAGAGCGCTTTCCATTGTTTTCTTTTTGTCTTTTTTTAATAAAATTTCTAAAATCTCAACAATAGCTTTTGTTTTTGCTTTCTCAATTTTAATATCATCAACAACTAATATTTCGTTGTCTTTTACTTTGGCCGAAAGTACAGAAAATAATGCGGCTCTTCTGATCTTTTTAGGTAAATTCTTCTTATAATTTTTTTTATTTCTCGGACCAAATGTTACTCCGCCTCCAACCCATATTGGAGAACGAGTAGAGCCATGTCTTGCCCTGCCTGTCCCTTTCTGTTTCCATGGTTTTTTGCCTCCACCTCGCACTTCACCCCTATCTTTAGTATGGGCTGTTGCCTGCCTTTTATTTGATTGCATGCCAACAAGCACCTGATGTATTAATTCCGGTTTAAAATTTCTTTCAAAGACATCTTCTGGCAACTTTGTTTGCCCTGTCTTTTCGCCTTTTTGGTTGTAAGTATTGATTAACATAATTTAATCTAATGCACTTTTTTATCCTCTAACTTCCAATAGCGTTCCTCTTCTGCCTGGTATTGCTCCCTTTACAGCAATCTGATTTTTTTCTTTATCAATCCGAACTATTTCTAAATTTTTGACTGAAACTCGTTCTGCCCCCATTCTTCCGGGCATTTTTCTTCCTTTTATAACTCTTTGTGGATAAGCCGAACCAATAGAGCCAACTCCTCTTTCCCCATGCTTTACTCCGTGTCCTTTTCCGAATCCATGGAATCCCCATCTTTTTACTACACCCTGAAAACCTTTTCCCTTAGATATTCCTGCTATTTGAACCTTGTCTCCTTGTTCAAAAATGCTTGCATCAACTATATCTCCAATCTTTAATTCGGACTTTTCGGCTCTAAATTCTCTTAAAAATCTATATGGTTTTTTCTTCTTTGTTTTTTTAACTTTCTTCTCTTTTAACTTTTCAAATCCTAATTGAATTGCAAAATATCCATCCCTATCTTCTCTTTTTATGTCAGTAACAAAACATGGCCCTGCCTCAATTAGAGTTACGGGAATTACTTTATCTTCTTTCCATATCTGAGTCATCTCTATTTTTTTGGATAATATAAACTTGGTCATATTTTTGCTTTGTCACTCTTGCTTCAAGTATTTAAAATACCGGGAAACTAACCCGGCATCATGTCCTTTCAGGTTAGCATAAAATTTTTAGTTATAATCCTTGAAAATCCATATTAAAAATATATTATAATATTAAAGTTTAATTTGGATGTCCACGCCTGTTGGCAAATTCAAGTTCGTTAAAGATTCTATTACTCTTTGATCTGTGTTAAAAACATCAATTAATCTTTTATGAACCCTTGCTTCAAATTGTTCCCTTGCATCTTTGTGAACAAAAGTGGATCGATTCACTGTATATTTATGAATTTCTGTCGGCAAAGGAACTGGTCCACAAACTTTAGCACCATAACGCAAAACTGTCTCAACAATTTGCCGAGCGCTTTTATCTAAAACCTTATTATCATAAGCTTTAAGCTTAATCCTAATTTTAGATACCGATGCCTCTTTCTTTTCTTTCGTTTTTGTTGCCATATTCAAAGAACAGTTCAAAACCCCCCAAATGGGGGGTCAATGATTATTTAATAATTTTTGTTACTACTCCAGCTCCAACAGTTCTGCCACCTTCTCTGATAGCAAATTTCTGTTTCTCTTCTAATGCAACTGGAACAAGTAATTTAACACTTAAATTAGCAGTATCTCCTGGCATTACCATTTCCGTTCCTTCTGAAAGAATAACATCTCCAGTAACATCTGTAGTTCGGATATAGAATTGTGGCTTGTATCCCTTGAAAAATGGTGTGTGTCGTCCGCCCTCTTCTTTAGTTAAGATATATACCTCTGTTTCAAATTCAGTATGAGGTGTAATTGTTCCTGGCTTTGCCAATACTTGACCCCTTTCCACTTCTTCTTTTTTTAACCCTCGTAATAATACTCCAACATTATCTCCTGCTCGCCCCTCGTCTAAGGTTCTCTTAAACATTTCTATGCTGACAGCAGTTGTTTTGCTTGTATCTTTAATACCAACCAATTCTACCTCTTCTCCTGATTTAACTATTCCCTTTTCTATTCTACCAGTAGCTACGGTTCCCCTACCTTCAATTGACATAACATCTTCAATCGCCATTAAAAATGGTTGGTCAATCGGTCTTTCTGGTTCTGGGATATAGTCATCTAATGCCTTTGCTAATTCTATAATTGGTTTGGCTACTTCGTCGTCAGCAGAAGTTGCATCTAAGGCTTTTAAGGCAGAACCACGAATAATTGGAATTTCGTCTCCTGGATATTCGTATTTCTTTAACAATTCCCTTATTTCTGATTCAACTAAATCAATCATTTCTGGGTCGTCAACAGAATCACATTTATTAATAAAAACGACTATTGCAGGTACGCCTACTTGACGAGCCAAAAGGATATGCTCTCTTGTTTGAGGCATAGGGCCATCAACGGCTGAAACTACTAAAATAGCTCCATCCATTTGAGCGGCGCCAGTAATCATATTCTTAATATAATCACTATGTCCTGGACAATCAATGTGAGCATAATGCCTCTTTTCTGTTTCGTACTCTACATGGGCAATATTAATAGTTAATCCCCTGGTTTTCTCTTCTGGTGCAGCGTCAATCTGATCAATCCCTTTTTGAGAAGACCTTAATCCTTTTAAATCTAAAACCTTTAATATTGCGGCCGTTAAGGTCGTTTTTCCATGATCAACATGACCAATTGTCCCAACATTAAGATGGGGTTTTGTTCTCTCAAATTTTTCTTTTTCTGCCATAATTTTATATACTCTCGCTTCGTCTTTCTTGATTAAGAAAAAAACGGAACGAATAATGATTAATTATTACTTAGTTTACTTAAATAATTAAAAAAGTCAAGCTTTTTTAGATAGAAACATTTTTTATTTTATCATTAAAATGGTAAATCCTCAACAGTCAACTCGTCTGAAGGCATTTCTTCCTTGGTAAGCAATTCAGTGCCTTGAATAATTTTCTGTTCCTTTTCTATTTCGGGTTTTTTTTCTAATGCGCTATTTTCATCTTTCGCACTATTGGCGTCAAGGGAAAACGAATGTTCAAGCGTTAACTTTCTCTGTTTCTCTTTGAATAAAGAAACTATCAAAATTGGCTCATTATTTTCTACTATAATTACCTTCCCCCCCTCTCTCTCCATTATTTCTTTAAGTTGTTTTAAGTCCATAATAATTATATTTTTTCCTATTATTTAAGACATTGTGTCAAAAAAAGAGAAAAAATTATTTAATTGTTTAATTATTTTTAACCCTTACTTTCAACTATTTTTTGAGTAATATTGCCCGGCACTTGATCGTAATGGCTAAATTCCATTGTGGATCCGCCTCTACCGTGAGTCATAGAACGCAAGGCAGTAGCATAACCGAACATTTCCGCCAAGGGAATCGTTGCTTCAATTACTTTCATCTTTCCCCTATCAAAACTTTTTTTAATGCCACCTCTTTTAGAATTTAAATCGCCAACAACATCACCGAAACACTCTGTTGGTACAATTACTTCAATCCGCATTACTGGTTCAAGTAAAACGGGTTTTGCCATTTTGACAGCAGACTGTAATGCCATGGAACCAGCTATCTTAAAGGCCGCCTCGGAAGAATCAACGTCGTGGAAAGAACCATCATAAAGAGTTACCGATGTATCTACCAGAGAATAGCCAGCTAAAGCTCCCTTACTCATTGCTTCAATAACCCCTTTGCGAACAGCTGGAATAAACTCTTTTGGTATTGCTCCCCCCTTTATCTCATCAATAAATTCAAAACCCTGTCCTCTTTCTTTTGGTTCAACTCTTAACCAAACATGTCCGTATTGACCCCTTCCACCACTTTGTTTAATATATTTCCCCTCTGCTTTTGCTTCTTCAAGAATTGTTTCTCTATAGGCAACTTGCGGTCTGCCAACATTAGCCTCCATACCAAACTCTTTTTTCATTCTATCCACTAATATCTCTAAATGCAATTCCCCCATACCAGAAATAATTGTTTCGCCTGTCTCTTCTTCTGTTCTAATTTTAAAAGTTGGATCTTCTTCAGATAATTTTTTCAAAGCCATACCAAGTTTTTCTTGGTCATCTTTAGTCTTTGGTTCAATTTTAATAGAGATTACCGGCTCTGGAAAACTAATCTTTTCTAAAATAATTGGGTGTTCTATATCACAAAAAGTATGTCCCGTCCCGACATCCTTCAATCCTATTGCGGCTGCAATGTCTCCCGCAAACAATTCTTCTACTTCTTCTCTGTGATTAGCGTGCATTCTAACCATTCTTCCTATTCTAACCTTATCTCCAGTAGTTGAGTTCAAGAGCGTAGTTCCAGAAATTAATTTACCTGAATAAATACGAAAATATGCAAGGGTTCCTACAAAAGGATCGGTTGCAATTTTAAACATCAAAGCGGAAAATGGCTCATCTTCACTTGCTTTTCTTTCAACCAATTCTCCAGTTTTTGGGTCCTTGCCTTTTACTGATGGCAAGTCAGCTGGACCTGGGAAATAGTAGATTATAGCATCCAATAATGGCTGAATTGCCTTATTTTTTAGCGCAGTTCCACAAAAAACAGGAATAATTTGATAATCGATAACTCCTTTTCTAATTGCTTTTCTAATTTCTTCAACAGTAATTTCCTTGCCCTCTAAATATTTTTCTAAAAGTTCGTGGTCTTCAGTTGCTACTTTTTCTAACATTTTTACTCGCCATTCTTTTGCTTTTTTCTTTAAATCTTCCGGGATGTCCTCAATGATAATTTTTTCTCCATTTTTCCCTTCAAATTTCATTGCCTTCATAGTGATTAAGTCAATTACTCCTGAAAAATCACTTTCTTCGCCAATCGGAAGTTGAACGGCCACTGCATTTGGAGTAAGACGATCCCAAATTGTTTGTATGCTATGTTCAAAAGAACCACCCGTTCTGTCTAATTTATTAATAAAACATATGCGAGGAACTTTGAATTTATCTGCCTGATGCCAAACTGTTTCTGACTGCGCTTCTACTCCTGCCACACCATCAAATACAACTATCGCCCCATCAAGAACCCTTAAAGAACGCTGAACTTCAGCTGTAAAATCAATGTGTCCGGGAGTATCGATAATGTTTATTTTATATTCTCTTTCTTTGCTCTCGCCATCTTCTATCGGACTCCAAAAACAAGTTGTTGCCGCAGAAGTAATAGTGATTCCCCTATCTCTTTCTTGTTCCATCCAATCCATAACTGCTTCTCCCTGATGAACTTCGCCAATTTTATGAGAAATGCCGGTGTAAAATAAAACCCGCTCGGTTACTGTTGTTTTACCGGCGTCAATGTGGGCAATAATGCCAATGTTCCTATATTTTTCTATTGAAAATTTCTTAGACATATTAAAATCTAAAATGAGCAAATGCTTTATTGGCCTCTGCCATCCTATGAACATTCTCCTTCTTCTTAATCGCTTTCCCTGTATTGTCTGCTGTTTCCAATAATTCTTTTGCGAGTCGTTCTTTCATAGAACCCTTACCTTCTCTAGCTGCCTGAATTATCCAACGCATAGACAATGCCAATCTTCTTTCTTTTGAAACTTCTACTGGCACTTGATATTTAGCCCCTCCAATTCTTCGTGATCTAACTTCTAATACTGGAGAAGCGTTTTGAATAGCTTTTTCAAAAATATCTATTGGATCTTTTTTTGTCTTTTCTTTCAAAATATCAATAGCTCCATAAACAATTTTTTCGGCTATGCTTTTTTTACCGCTTTCCATAACATAATTAATAAACTTAGCAACAGTAATATTATTGTAAAGAAAATCTGGAATCAATTCGTTTTTTTTATACTTAGACATATTTTTTAATTCGCTTTTTTAGTTCCATACTTACTTCTTCCTTGTTTTCTTCCCTCTACTCCCCCTGCGTCTAATACACCTCTTACTATATGGTATCTTACTCCGGGCAAATCTTTAACTCTTCCACCTCTTACCAAAACCACAGAATGTTCTTGAAGATTATGGCCTTCTCCCGGAATATAGGCGCTCGCCTCCATCCCATTGCTCAAGCGAACTCTGGCAACTTTTCTCAAAGCAGAGTTAGGTTTTTTCGGAGTAACTGTAAAAACCTTAAGACAAACTCCCCTCTTGAAAGGAGAAGAATATTTTTTTGGTCTATTTTTTAAAGTATTAAAACCAAAAACCATCGCCGGAGCTTTGTTCTTTTTCTTCTTTGACTTCCTACCTTTTTTAATTAGTTGATGAATCGTTGGCATATTTCTTTTACAAGTAAAATGCTTTAATTAAAAATTAAAATTACAAATTCTATTAAATTAAAATGTAAAGTAGTTTAGAGATTAACAAAATTAAGGAAAAATGTCAAATTCAAATTCCTGTGATTAATTTGATTATCCAAAAAACCGCTGAACTGATATATGGAAAAACAAAGAAGATAACAAAAATCAATAATAAAAAGCCATATCTAGTCAAAAAGATTTTCAGATTTTGAGCGCTTCGTGGCAAAAAGGTAAAAAGAATATGTGAACCATCAAGTGGTGGCACTGGTATTAAATTAAAAATGGCAAGTATGAGATTAATTTGGACAATGTAGAGAAAAATAAAACTAATGCCGGGCAAGATATAAAGAATTGGTAAAAATCTCAAAGCCAAACCAAATATTAAGGCCAGAGAAATGTTTGCTAATGGTCCGGCGATGGCGACTTTAGCTCCTCCATACTTTTGGTCCTTAAAATTATATGGGTTAATCGGCACTGGTTTTGCCCAACCAAAAATTATTCCCCCAGCTCCCATAAGAGACATTAAAATCAAAAATCCTGGCAAAAGAATAGAACCAATCGGGTCCAAATGTTTTAATGGATTCAGAGTCAATCGCCCAGCTCTCTTTGCTGTTGAATCACCTAAAGAATAAGCAACCCAACCGTGAGCCACTTCGTGGAAGACTACTGAAAAGAGAAAAATAATTATTATAATTGCTAATTGAATAAATTCCATGTTTTTCTTTGTTTGCCCATTGTATCAGAATTCTCTTGCCAAATCAAAAAAAATAGATTACAATCCTCTATGTATTCAATATTTAACAAAAACTATGCCTAGAATTTGTGCAATCTGCGGAAAAAAATCAACAATGGGTAGGAAGTATAATAAGCTGATGTCAAAATATAATCCTACTCCCAAAACAAGAAAAAGAGCAAATCTTCAATGGGCTGTTTTGCCTTCTGGTGAAAGAGCCAAAGTTTGCACTCGCTGTAAAAGAACGCTTTCAAAGAAAAAATAAAGTAAGCGGGGTGCATGTGACCTCTATGTTCAAGTCATAGTGCCCCGAATCTTTTAGCAAAAAAAGAATGGAGAATCATCTCCGTTTTTTTGTGTTAACAAACAAAAAAAACAAAAAATCCTTTTTTGATAAGGATAAAATCAAAACAAATTTAATGTTGATGAATGTGCTCTAAAATGATATTCTTAAAATAATCTTAAGTTATTAAATCTATGAAAAATTATAGTTTTAGAATAATAATTGAACCTGATGAAAAAAACACTTTTCATGGTTTCGTCCCCTCTCTACATGGCTGTCATACTTGGGGAAAAACATTTGAAGAAACTCGTGAAAATCTTCGCGACGCCATAAAAGCATATGTTCTTAGTCTAATTGAGGATGGAGAGTCTATTCCTCAAGAAAAAGGATTGGAAGCATTTGAAACAATCTCAATAAATCCCTTAAAAAAATCGGTGACCTATGCCTAAGCTACTAATTATCAAAAGTAAAACTTTTGTAAAAACATTAAAGAATTTAGGATTTGTAAAACATCGACAACGAGGCACTCTAAGAGGCATTCTAAGAGATATTGAAATTTCACCAAATGAATTCATTAAAGCGCTGAAGAAATAATATTATTCTTCCGCAAATTTTCAGCAAAAAAAGAATGGAGAATCATCTCCGTTTTTTTGTGTTAACAAACAGAAAACAAAAAACGCGATATCACTAAGCCGGGTCTATTGCGACCATAGTGGAAATAAAAAATCCTTTTTTGATAAGGATAAAAGTTTAGATATAAAATAATGGAAAATATTAGGGGGACAAAGCTTGTGAGATTTGCTTTGTCCCTCTTCATCTTTATCAGCGCTGACGCTTAGCTGGACGATCCCAACGGAAAACCTTTGGTTCGTGTCCAATACGATGAGGCTTTGATTTAGAACTCCTGCCAAACTTATCATCGAGTTCTCGATTTTGGCGATCCACTACCCCACAAGCCGCTGAAGTTCTCGTGCAAAACGTTGCTGTATGTTTCACAATATCTCCCCCTTTTTGTTTCCTTAAGCTCTGAATTATTTCAGGGACTAAGGGAATAAAAGGATGGAGGATAGGGTGGCGTTATTGTAAGGAGGTGTGTCTAGTGAAGAAGCACTTCCGAACGCTTTGCCACCCTACCCAATGAAGGAGCTCTCGTACTCCATGGAACAATCGAAGAAAAACTATTTTAACTTCCCTTCGATTGCTCCAGGAGGTAGGAGCAACCATATATAAAATGTACTACTAATTTACAGTTATATTATATCACGACACTATCAATCTGTCAAGTATTTTAGCTAATTATTCTCTCCCACCTATCTCTCCCGCGCCAATACAGACATCTTTGTTATAAAAAACCGCTATTTGCCCTATGGTAACTGCTTTCTGCGGTTCATCAAATACTAATTCCCAATGAGCGGAAGTCCGACTTCCGCAAATTAATTTTGCTTTGGCTAATGGCTGTCTATAACGAATCTTTGCCTCAACTTTTAATGGTGCTTTTATCTTCTTACCAGAAATAAAGTTTACATTTGATAATATAACCCTCTTGCTAAAAAGTTTTAAATCGTCAGAGTTATCAGTTACTATTAAAGTATTGTTTTTTACATCAAAATTAGTCACCCAAAAAGGTCCTCCTGGTAAATTTACCCCCCTTCTTTGTCCTATAGTATAAAAATGAAGACCCTTGTGCTCTCCTAAAACATTCCCTTGTGTATCTTGAATTTTTCCGGGATTAGAACCAATTTCTTTTTCTAAAAAATTAGGGATAGAATTATTGTTAATAAAACAAAGGTCTTGACTTTCTTTAACAGCTATTTCAATCCCCTCTTTTTCAGCAATAGTATAAATATCTTTTTTCAAATAATCCCCTAAGGGTAAAATTAATTTGGCTAATTGAGCTTGACCTAAAAAAGCCAAAAAATATGTTTGGTCTTTTTCGTTATCTTTTGCTCGCAATAACTGAAATTTGCCGTTTGATTCTTTAATTCGCGCATAGTGGCCAGTAGCAATATAATCGGCTTTCTTTTTTTCAGCAAAACGCAAAAGAGCAGAAACTTTCACATCGCGATTACAAAAAACACAAGGATTTGGTGTTTTATTATTTTTTAAACTTTCTAAAAAATAATCTATAACTGATTTTCCAAATTCTTTAGAAACATCAATGATAAAATGAGGGCAATTATATTTTTCACAAACTCGCTTGGCTCTCTTAATACTTTCTTCTGAACAATAAACATTTTCTCTTAAACTCGTCTGCCCGCCTTCCCAATAACCAAACTTTAAAGAGACCCCTAAAACTTGAAAACCTTGTTCTTTTAAAAGAAACAAGGCTACTGAAGAATCTACTCCTCCAGACATCCCTAAAACAACTATTTTTTTATTCTTGATCATCTTGGTGCAGTTCTTCTTCTTTTTCAATCCAACCCTTATACTTTTCTCTTATGGCTGTTTTTTCTTTTTCCAAAGTTTGATGTCTTTTTTCTATCTCCTCTGGAATTAATTTTTTATTTTTTAAAAGATAATCATATATTGCCTCATGTAAGGCATCTATCGCCAAAACAGAACAATGGATTTTTATAGGAGGAAGTTCTCCTAATTGTTTTAAGATATCCTCTTTTGTTAATTTCAACATTTGACTTAAGCTTTTTCCTTTCGCTAAATCAGTTACAATGCTACTGGAAGCAAGAGCCGCAATGCATCCAAAAGTTTCAAATCGGATATCAGTAATAACATCGTCTTTTACCTTTACATACAACCACATAACATCTCCGCAAGTAGGATTTCCGACCTTACCCACACCATCTGCGTCCTTTATTTTCCCGTAGTTATGTGGATTTCTGAATGCATCAATAACTTTTTTAGAATAAGGCATATCTTAAAATGGAGAAATTTCTCTTAATTTTTCAACTATTTTAGGTAATATCTCTAAAACCTTATCAATCTCTTCTTCTGTGTTAAATCTACTCAAACTAAATCGCACCGTGCTATTAACTTCTTGTGGAGGTAATCCAATAGCTAATAGGGTTGGATCCAATTCAAGGGATTTAGAGGCACAAGCTGAACCAGTAGCCACAAATATTTTTTCTAAATCCAGAGAACCAGCAATTGCCTCTCCTTCAATCTTGGAAAAAGTAGCATTCAGAATATGACACAATCCTTTTTCGTTTTGCGGTCCATTTATTTTAACTTTTGAAATTTGAAGCAACCCCTCTCTCAATTTATCTTTTAGTTTTTTAATATATTCAATGTGATTTTTATCCAATCCAATTTTCACTGCCTTAGCAAAACCAACAATTCCGGGAATATTATCGGTGCCAGAACGCATGCCCCTTTCGTGCCCTCCACCATGTTGCCATGGTTGTATTTTAGTGCCTTTTCTAATATATAAAGCGCCAATACCTTTCGGCCCATGAAGTTTGTGGCCATTTACGCTGATTAAATCAATCGCTTGGTTTTGAACATTAATATCTGTTTTAGTATAACTTTGACAAGCATCAATATGAAAATAGACATTATGTTTTTTGCAAACGGCTCCGAGTTCTTCTAAAGATTGAATGGTACCAATCTCGTTTTGACCATGAATTATGGAAACCAAAATCGTTTCTGGTCTAATTGCTTTTTCTAAATCTTCTATCTTAACAAATCCTTTCTCGTCAACTCCTAAAATACTTATCTCAAATCCCTGCGATTCAAGCCATTTGCAAGTATTTAAAACAGACTTATGTTCAATCTTGGTGGTAATAATATGCTTCCCTTTATCTTTGTTCGCAAAAGCAATGCCTTTAATTGCAAAGTTGTTTGACTCTGTTCCGCCAGAAGTAAAAACAATCTCTTCGGGACTGGCACTAATTGATTGAGCAATGGTTTGTCTTGATTTTTCAATTGCTTCAGCTGCAATTTGTCCCATTTCGTGAAGAGAAGAAGCGTTACCATAATCCTTATCAAAAAAAGGAAGCATCGCTTCCAAAACAATGGAATCAACTTTGGTGGTGGCTGCATTGTCTAAATAAATTTCTTTTGGCATTTTAGTAATTAAAACAATAGACCCCGCGCTTTCATCTTGGGTTTTTCCGGATAAATATTCTAGGTGGGTGTTCGCATGAATAACCCACGGGTCATTCAGATTAGAACTCCCTGAAAATCTGTAGTGCCGGAAAATGATCCAAAACATAGCAACGGGGTCTATCTATACAATACCGATATTTAGGGCTCTCTGTCAAGAATATTACATTACATCATCTTCGGCTCGCTTATAGTCAAAAATTTCTTCCGGTGCAAACCAAAAACTTATTTCATGTTTCGCTTCCTCGGGTGTTTCAGAGGCGTGAACTAAATTGCGAATAGATCGTTTATCGCGATTTGCTGCAGTAGCATCATCAACAGAGAAATCTCCACGAATAGTTCCCATATCAGCGTCTGCAGGCATTGTTGGCCCAGCAATTTTTCTTACCATCTTAATTGCGTGAATTCCCTCTATAACCATTTTAACCATTGGTCCAGAAGTTAAATATTCAATTAACCAACTCCTCACTAATTTTCCTACCTCTAAGGCATCGGCGCTACCTAACTCTTTTTCAGTATCAAAACCATATTCTTTGTAATTGTCTAAAGTTTTTCCACCCAATCGCTTAATCCAAACTTCATCTTGAGGATAGTGTCCATCTACTTGGTCCTTATTCGCCCAAAACATTCTTAAGGCAATAATCTTTAGGCCTCTTTTTTCTATTCTACTAACAATTTCTCCGGCCAATCCCCTTTTTACTGCGTCGGGTTTAAGAATAAGAAGGGTTCGTTCTTTTTTTGGATGAGACATATATCTTTTTCTTTACTTGTTTGTAAAACCTTTATACCAGATTCCTCAAACCTTGACAAGACAATCGCAGAAGGATGACCATAAGAATTATCTCTGCCAACAGAAATAACAGCTAAATTTGGCTCCACTGCTTCCAAGAATTCTTCTGAACTTGATGTTTTACTTCCATGATGAGGCACCTTAAGAATCTCTGCTTTTAATGGGATTCCCTGCTCCACCAATAAATGCTCTATCTTTTTAGAAATGTCGCCCGTGAATAGAATTTTCTCAACTTCTGTGTTCAGCATCATAACAATGGATGTATCGTTCATGGCACTAACTTCTCTCCCCTCTAACGATTCAAAGGGGTACAAAATTTCAAATCGTCGTTCATCTGGCAAAGAAACTATTAATCCCTTTTCTGCAATCCAAATCTCTGCTCCTTCGTTTTCAATAGCTTCTTGCCATTGTTCAAAAAGTAAACTTGTTCCCTTAGCTCCAGTCCACAGAATATTCTCCACCTCATAATTTTTCAAAACCTCTAAAAATCCAAAAAGATGGTCTTTGTCTGAATGCGTTAAAACAATCAAATCAATTGTTTTGTCCCAAAAAGGCATTCTTTGTTCCAACTTTTTAGTAAGCGTGTTATCTGGTCCCCCATCAATTAGAATTTGATGCCCTTGCGAGGTTTCAATAAAAAAACTATCTCCTTGTCCAATGTCTAAAAAACAAACCTCAAAACCATTGTCTTGAGATTTTTTAAAAATCACTGACCAAGAAAAAACATTGATAATAAGTAAAACAATTAAAATGGTTGTTTTCTTTTGCATTATCTAATTCTATCTGAAATCTCTTTAAAAACAAAGCTACTGGGAATTCTCTTCTGTAGTTTCTATGGTAATCTAATTTTTATATTTAACTTTGAGAAATTTTTCCATTAAGATACCGTTAATAACAGAGAATAAAATCATATAAAAAGTAAGAACTATAACAAATGAAAGTCCAAAATAATAAATCATCATTGGTAAAATAGAAATTTTGACTGCTCTATTATAAAAAAAAGCAACAATAAAAGCATCTCTCATCCCATTTTCCTTGAGCTCTGATAACAAGGGATACCACATATACGAAGGACCAGTAGATAAAATTCCTCCAGTAATCGATATAAACCATCCCTTGAGACCAGCATTTTTCCCTAAGGATATGGTTATTTTTTTCGCATTAAAAAATAATCCCGAAATAAACATAAAAAAAAGAACTATGGCGAATATAGGAAAAATCTGTTTCAAAAGTTCTAAAAATGCTAAAAATGATTCTTTTGCCAAAGAAAAATTTACTAATGTTAAAACTAAATATAGAGCTATAACTGATGCAAGGAAAATCCATTTGCTTTTATTCTTTTTTAGAGAATCTTTTTTCATAAAAAGGATAAAGTTAAAGTGGTTAAAATAGCGATGATTAACGCACTAAAAAAACTCATAAGATTTCTGATAATGGCAAATTTTTTCCCGAATATCATAGATTCCGCGGGCAATTGAATTGTTCCAACACTTACCCATGCCAAGATAAAAGCAATAACAGCAATTAAACTCACTCCATGATTCAAAAGTTCACCGCCTATGATATAGCTTGTTATGGGTTGACCAATAGCAATACTTCCTAATGTTGCCCCGAGTAAAGGATCAATAATCTTATTGCCCGTGAAGACAATATTATAAAAACTCTTAGGCACTGCTGTTATAAATAAAGCAACCAACAGAATAACTCCCAAAATCATTGGAATAATTTGCTTAAAGCTTTTAAGCGTTTTCGTAAAACTTTCTTTTATTTTTAATAACGACATTTTGAATATCTAAAGATTAAACTCTTTTAACGATTCTTATTGCCTTGCCTTCCACTATTGCTTTCGTAACTTTTTGATAAGCCGAAGAGAGAATTCTTTGAAAAGTGCTCTGGGATGTATTCATTTTTTTAGCGCATTCAATTTGATCTAAATCTTTAATATTTTTCAATCGTAAGGCCTCTACTTCTTCAATAGTTAATTCAACAACTTCCAAATTTCTCATTGGCACTCCTTGTGGTTTATAATATCTAACATTTGGACGAAATCTTATTCTTCTTCTGCATCTTGGTCTTGGCATAATTTTAAATTTATATTATTCTAATTTAAGAAGGCCTTTTCCCCGCCTCTGAAAAGAAGCGGGGTCACTGGGCCTTCTTTTTATTCAAGAAATATATATCAATACCTTGGCGAATCAAGGTTCTTGAGCGAAGCGAAAGGTTCTTACTTGGCCTTTAGTTCGCTAAGTCGCTCTTTAATTGCTTTTAACTCTTCTTCCAATGACTTACTATCATCCGTTAAAATTTCTCTTTCTTCTTTGTTGGTTATTGGTGCCCTATAGGGGCCATAACCTCCAATTCTTCCTCTACCGAATCCTTGACCAAATCCTCGTCCACGAGCAATTCCAGCACCACAAGGGCCTAATCCCCTGCCAGTTCTTGGACCTTGACCCGAAGGACCTGTTCCGTCTTGATATGGCATATTTTTATCTATTTAATAATTTATTTATTTTACTTCGACCTTTCGGTTATGAGTATATACCCATAACTATTCCTTGTCAAGCCCCATGCTGTAGAAAACAAAACTATCAAAGATTTAATCCTTGATAGCTTTAATTCTACAAACTACAAGATAATTGTTAATTTAACCGAGTAATCAAAAATGATATCTCTATATTCTATGCCTTCACTTGGATCGGCGCCATAATTATGCCAACTCCCATGGTAGATGTTTCTTCTTTCCTTCGTCGCATCACTGACAAATACAAAATTGCAGCCTCTTGAATATTCTTTAAGGCCTCTTCAAAACTATTGCCTTCAGAAATACAGCCAGGCAAGGCTGGAATAGTAACAGTATAGCCACCCAATTTACTATCGGGCTCAAAGATAGCAGTATATTGATAAACTTTTTTCTTTAAGGTCTTTTGTTTCATACGACCCTATAATATCATTCCTATATTCCAAGTCAAGCTCGTATTGACAAAAATAAGCTTCAATTACGACAACGGCAATACGCGCTGGTGCCTTTTTTCAAAAATAAAAAGATGGCGAAGGGCTAACCTCGCCAGCTTATTAATTAATAAAAATTTGGATTTAGCAAATAAAATTAAACTAAACCCAGAGCCATGGCTATGCCTAATCCTAGAATAACCAACCCTGAGATTAGGTCTAAATATTTTATATTTTTTGCCTGCCAAACTGAGATATCTTCTATCCTTGATAAACCAAAATAAATTATAAGCACAACGGCTATCATTGGTAATACAAATATAAAATTATAGAGCAACAACATGGGAATGGCTTTCAATAGACAAAGAGAAGACAAAATTCCCCCACAAATAATATAAGGACCTATTGTGCAAGGCAACAAAAATATGGTTACAAAAGCTCCGACCAAGAAAGCTCCTTTAGGGCTAGTAATTTTTGAAATAATTTTATTTACTTTAGGAGTAACCTTGCATTCTGCTTTGTTCCTAACGAAACCTCTTAATTTAAGAAATCCTAAAATCATAGCCCCTACCCCTAAGATTTTATAAAGCAACAACCGAATTGAAGTTAGCCCCTGAATAATTTGAAATGATTTAACGATGATTAATCCATAAATTAAATACATTATAAAAACGGAAAAAACAAAAGCCAAGCCGGCTAATAAAATGTTTCTTTTTTTAGCGGGATTATAGGTTAAAATAGCGATTAACATTAAACTTAAAACTGCTAGGGCACAAGGATTTATAGCGTCTATTGCCCCCAAAGAAAGAATTTTAGCTAAAGTAAGCTTTCTTTCAATGGGAATTTCTTTTTCGGCTTCAGCTCTAAAATTTATTGAATTAGAGAAATCAATATAGCCGCCCGACAAAGAGGCTTTTATTGATTCAGCCGAGTTATAGTGAATTTTCTCCGTAACATCCTGAATATTCCTTGCAGCAATCAATTCTTGTAAAAAATTATTAGAGTTAATTTCTTTAGAACTTTGCTCCTTTACAATTTCTCCGTTCCAAGCAAAAATCCATTCATTCTCTTCTCCAAATTTTATTAAAATTCTATTTTGGGTCCATATTTTTGGATTTCCAGGCAATGTTGCTAAATTCAATTCTTTAAAATCTTGAGAATTTCCACTAATTAACGGACAAGGATTTGTTCTCAATCTTTCAATCGCCTCTCTCGTATTGTCCAATATAGATTTATCCCCAATAAAATGCTCACCTTTTTTGAATATTATTAAAGGGATGCCCAAGTTAGAATCATAGTTCTGATTATATTTTTCAAGCAACGGAGCATTTTCTTTCTGCTGATAAATTTCATACTCAATAATAATAAGATTTGGATATTCTCTTAATAAATCTTTAAGGATAATGGGATCTGTTTTGGCACAGTGAGAACAACCAATTCCAGTAAAATAAACTGCACAAATATTTTCCGAAGAAAATTGAACAGTATTTTCTACTTCCTCTGCTAATACTTGATTCTTGGACGAAAAAACAAAAGCACTTAAAAGCAAAAAAAATATTAAGCTAAAAAAAACGCTTTTTTTTGTATTAATTTTCAACATACCTATTTATCTTCTTCTTCAATTTCTTCTATGGCGCCAAAGGGACAAATCTTTGCACCGCCGCATCGTTCTATCTTCTCGTTGTCAAGGATTATTGCTTTCATGTCGTCCCCTATTTTTGTTGAATTAGGACATGTCTGGGTGCAAGTGCCACAACCGAGACATTTTTCTTTATTTATTTTAAATTTTTTAGACATATGAATATATTAATACATTTAAATGATTTTGAAAACTATATCGCTTATCTTTTTTGGTAATAAATATTATTTTAACCAAAGTTGAACAATAAAAAATAGAGCATAAAAGAATAAAAGTATTTTCGCTTCTTTTCTACTAATTTCATTATGTGTCTTGGAAAACAACAAAAATGCTAATATCACCACGGCGCTAAAAATAAAACCACTTAGATACAGCGGAAAAGAATAGTATATTCTAAAGGGACTAATCAGACAAGTAATTCCCAAAACCAAAGTGGAATTAGCAACGATGGAACCAAAGATATTTCCTAAAATCATTTCCTTCTCTTTCATTATTACTGAACGGATACCAAAACTTAATTCTGGTAAAGATGTGCCAAGGGCAACGACCAAAGCTCCTATTAAAATCGGAGGTAAATTAAATGTCTGAGCAAGTCTCCCTGCAGAAAAAACAATTGCCCAAGCAGAACAAAGCATTAGTCCAGTACTGACTAAAAAGATTCCTAAATGCTTAAAAAATAATCTAAATTCTTTTACTGGCTTTTCTGACTCTTCTTGGCCTAAAAATGTTTTTTTAAATCTTTTCTGGGTTAATACAAGTTCTCTCAAATAAAAAACAAGAGCAAGGATTAGAATCGCTCCGTCAACGCGAGATGCTTCGCCATCAAATAATAACAATAAAGGCAAAAAAGCATACAAGCATGCGAACGACGAAGATCTCTGGATTGTCTTTCCTTTAAGCTTAATCTTGCCTCCCAAAAGAACGGCTACCCCAATAATCAGAGTTAAAAGAACGATGTTGGAGCCGATAACATTGCCAAAGGAAAGTTCGGGTTTCTTAAACAGCGCAGCAGTAATTCCTACAAAAAATTCAGGCATTGAACTCACAAAGCCCATAAGCAAAGAAGCAACAATAATCTTTTTCCAATTCAAAAAATCGGCTATTTTCATCAAAGAATTTACTGTCCATGCCCCAGTCTTAGCCAAAGTTATACCAGCTATTATAAATAATAAAATATATAATCCTATTAACATAATAAAAATTATTTACCTGTTTCGTGTCTAATAATAAAATGATATTTCACCAATTCAATCAAAAGCAATTCTATCATTCCTGTTCCTAAGAGAATCCACCAATCAGGAAAAGACAATGGCACCGTGCCTAATAAATGATTGAAAAATGGAATATAAATAGCAATTAGTAAGGCGAATAAGCCAAATAACCATGCTCCAATTAAAAATTTATTAGAGAAAATATTGATATGTCTTAATCCCCTTTTCAAGCTTTTACAAGAAAAGACATAGAACAAGGAATCAATTGTTAATGCTCCAAAAATCATTGTCCTAATATAATGCATATCTAGTCCTTCTTTCCATAGCATAATAAAAAGACCAAAAATCAAAAAATCCGTAATAAGTCCCACAGCAAAAATAATAACTTTCATTTCCCGAGTCAGAAGGGGCACTTTCTTTTCTTGAGGCTTTCTGTCCATCAAATCTTTTTCTTTGGCCTCAAACGCTAAAGCAATATTTGGAAATCCATCTTCAATTAAATTAACCCATAATATTTGAACAGCTGAAATTGGTAAAAACCACGCCTGTCCAGAAAGTTTGCCTACTATCATGCTTCCTCCTATTAAAATTACTTCAGTAAAACTGTCTGCCAATAAATAAGTAATAATTCTTCTAATACTATCTAAAATTGCCCTTCCCTCTTCTATGGCGGCAACAATGATACTAAAACTATTATCAAGAAGAATCAAGTCCGATGTTTCTTTGGCCACGGTTGTTCCTGAACCAATGGCTATTCCAACATCTGCCTTCTTCAATGCTGGAGCATCATTAATTCCATCTCCGGTCATTGCCACTATATCTCCCCTGTCTTGCCATGCACTAACTATTCTCATTTTATGCTTTGGTTCCACTCTGGCATAGACCTGCACCTCTTTTAATCTTTTTTGAAAATCTTCTTCTGAAAGCTTGTCTAATTCTTTTCCTTCCATGATATTGTTCTTCCCAATTTTAAATCCTATCTGTTCGGCAACTGCTTTAGCTGTCAGCTTGTGATCTCCGGTAACGATAATCGTATGTACTCCAGCCTTTTTACAAATTTTAATCGCTTTTTTAACTTCTTTTCTTAAGGGATCGGAGAGCCCCAAAATGGCAACAAGCTCTAATTTTTGAAATCCTATTTCATCTATTTTTGTTTTTGAAGTTTTCTTTTTGGCAAAAGCAATAACTCTAAAACCTTTGTTTGCCATTTTTTCCACTTCTTTTTTCCACTTTTTCTTATCTTCAAACTCCAAATTTGACATTTCTAAAAGATTTTCAGGCGCTCCGGAAACAAAAAGAATATTACTCTCTTTATTTTTATGTAGGGTTGCTAAAAATTTTCTTTGATTATCAAATGGCATTTCATCAATCTCTGGAAATTCTTGCTTTAGTTCTTTTTGAGAAAATTCTCCCGAAAGACCAAATTTAAGTATGGCTTTGTCCGTGGGTCTGCCCCTAACTATCCATTGATCTTTTGGTTCGTCTATATTCTCAATAAATGCTTCATTGCATAAAGTTGCTATTTTATAAACAAAAGCGTTTTGTTTAGATTTTTGAAAATGATTAAAAACTTCTTCCAAAGTTAATACCTTAGTCACCTCTATCTTACCTTGAGTTAGAGTAGCTGTTTTGTCTGTACAAATTATAGAAGTACTTCCTATTGTTTCGGCTGCTACTAATTTTCTAACCAATCCCTTCTTTTTCAAAATTCTCTGCATACCTAATGCTAAAACAACGGTCATCGCAACTGGTAATCCTTCGGGAATGGCTGCTACAGCCACAGCTATAGAGATAGTAAACATTTCAATAAATTCTCCCCCAGTAATTAGTCCCTCTATAAAAATAATTAAAGAAATGAAAGCAATTAATCCACCAACTATTTTTGAAAAATGAGCTAATTTCTTTTGATAAGGTGTTTTTTTCTCTTGTGTTTCTTTAACCGTAGTGGCTATTTTCCCCAGTTCAGTTGCTGGACCAATAGCAGTAACTATTGCTCTTGCCTTCCCCTGTTCTGCTATTGTTCCCATATAAATCATATTATCTCTATCAGCAAGAGAAACTTCTATTGGTAAGATTTTGGAACTTTTACTCGCAGGCAACCATTCACCAGTCAAAGCCATTTCGTTGGTTTTTAGGTTATAGACCTCAATAAGCCGGCCGTCGGCCGGGACCTTATCTCCTGCTTCTAAAATAAAAATATCTCCTAATACTAAATCAGAAGAATCAATAATTTTAATATTTCCCTGTCGCACAACTGTTGCCTTGTGTTTAATAATTCTTTTAAGTTCTGATAACGATTCGCTTGCCTTATTCTCTTGAAAATAACCAATAATAGTATTTAAAAGTACGGCTCCAAAAATAACTATCATATCTGTATAATCTCTAAGAAAAAAAACAACAATCCCAGCAAAAAGCAGGATATAAATTAAAGGACTTTGGAATTGTTCCAAAAATATCCTCAATCGAGGAATAGATTTTCCTTTTGGAAGTAAGTTTTGACCATATTCTACCTGACGCTCTAAAACTTCATTCTGCCTTAAACCGCTATTGACATTACTCCCTAAAATTTTGACTACCTCCTTAGTAGATAAATTATGCCATCTTGCAATCATTCTATTTATTTTAACTTAAAAAAAACATTATCTCAAACAAAACAACTCGCCAGAAGCGAGCTGCTTTTTGAAAATTAAAATTACCACAAAATTAACTTCCACTTTTCTATGCTTTTTTCTTATCTTTAGTTTCGCGACGAATGATAAACCAATGATAAAGATATAATGGAAGACCAACTAAAATCATAGAAGTGTTTGTCGCTGCATCTCTGTGCCTCCTGCTTGTTAAATAATCTACTTCTCCTCTTTCCTCCTCCCATTGCCTATATTCTTCTATCCAATTCCTAATTTCGATTCGTTCCAATTCGCTTAATTCCATTCCTTCTCCGGCTTGTTTAATTTTTTCCACAGACATTGGCGGATATATAGGTCGCATATAATCAATTTTCATATCCTGCTCTGCTTTTGTAAAAACAAAGGCCTTCAATCCCATATTAACGAACCGCACACTACCAGAGATTAAAAGCGCTAAGCCAACTAAAGCGAAAAGATAAAGATAAATTGTTCTAATTAAGGGATGGTGTTCTTTTTTTTCTATTATAGAAACTTTTTTATTCTTCATGTTTTGAATCAATTTTCATAATTGCTCTCGACCTTTTCTTAATTGTCGTCAAATACAGTAAAAGTCCAGAAAGAATAAATGGTCCTCCCATAACAATTGCTACTAATAAATTATTTTGAGTAGCAATAATGAAAACAAAAATTGATAATAATAGACCAGACAAAAGAAGCAAAAAAGCTCCAATTTTTATTTTCCAAAAAGACATAGCTACACTAATGGCAACAAAAAACAAGAAAAAGGCAAATAGGATTCCTTCTATGCGAAGCTCTCCTCTATTTATAAAAATCTCTAATCCTCCCTCGTTAATGGCAAAAAAGAAAAAGAAAGCTATTGCCACTAAACTAATAACCCGTACAAACCAAATTAAAATTTTTGAAGCAATGATCATATTTTTAATTGAATATAAAATAATTGAATACTCTTAAAGTATAACATATTTTAAGAAAAAACATTATCTAAAATTCTCTTTAGGAAAACAAAAGAGCCGAGATGGCTCTTCTGTTTTTAAATTTAACACTACGAAAGAATTTTAAAAGCTTTTTTTCATTGGCTTGGCTTCATCTACTACGATAGTTCTTCCACCGAATTCTTTTCCGTTAAAAGTTTCAATAGCTTTTTGAGCTTCCTCTTCGGAAGACATCTCAACGAAGCCAAATCCCTTTGAACGACCAGAAATCTTATCTATGATGATAGCTACAGAAGCTACTGTTCCTGCTTCTGCAAATAAATCCTTAAGAGCATCTTCGGTTGTCTCGTAAGGGAGACCTCCGACGTATAACTTGTTGCTCATTATTTTCCTTATCTTTTTGATTGATTATTTTTTTCGACCTACATTTCTTATACTAAGAAACATCTTTTAATATATACCAATTCTCTATTTTTGTCAACTGTTTTGACTCTATAAGTTAGTATTCTTCACACTTAACCTGATAAAAACTTCTTGGATGATCACAAGAAGGACACTTTTCCGGTGCTTCTATCCCAAAATGAACATAACCACATTCTCTACAAACCCACCAAACCTCTTTTTCTTTCTTAAATACTGTTCCCGCTTCCACTTCTTCTAAAAGCTTTTGGAATCTTTCTTCGTGATGCTTCTCTGCAATCGCAATCGCTCTTAATCTGTCGGCTATGTTTTGTAATCCCTCCTCCTCGGCAATTTTAGCAAATTCTGGATACATTCGAGTGTGTTCATCGTTCTCTCCAGCAATAGCGGCTTTAAGATTTTGAACTGTGTCACCGTATGTTGTTGGAGCAGTTGCCTCAATCTTAAACTCCTTTACTTTATCTTCGTTTAATTCTTGAATGTGCTCAAATAATCTCTTAGCATGTTCTTTTTCATTCTCAGCAGTTATCAGAAATATTTCAGCAATCTGTTCAAAACCCTCTTTTTTAGCAACTTTAGCGTAAAAACTATAGCGATTCCTTGCTTGACTCTCGCCAATAAACGCCTTTATTAAATTTTCGATTGTTTTTGTCATATTTTTTAATTAATAATTCTCTTTTATTTTAACACTAAAAAATAGATAAAAAAACTATTTTACTTTAATGTTTGCAAATATTTAAAAATGCTTTCTGCTGCAACCGCTCCCTCGCTTGAGGCAGTAATAATCTGTCTAAGTCCATTTGAGTTAGTGGTAATGTCTCCAGCGGCCCAGATTCCCTTTTGATTCGTACTCTGATCTGTTTCAACTTTAATATATTTAGATTCACTAAGGTCCACGCTTAACTTTTTTGCTAAATTTGTTCTTGGAATAGTGCCAATCTCAACAAATAATCCATCAACCATAATTTCCTTTTGTCCATTATGTGGATTGTCTAAAATAATTTTCTCTAACTTATCC
>Ga0307990_1000140_pt1 | contig 67997 bp, 53 predicted proteins | sample EllFjometagen129_FD_203168 | JGI IMG/M metagenome (GOLD analysis project Ga0307990, IMG submission 203168) | Marine microbial communities from Ellis Fjord, Antarctic Ocean - #129 | ecosystem: Environmental > Aquatic > Marine > Unclassified | place: Southern Ocean | collected 2014-10-08
GAACTTTTTTTGACAATAGATTGGAGCGACTTGTTCTGATCGGCGCTGACTAATCGGCCATTCCTCTGGCTTTGATTTTCGCTATCGCCTGCTGCTTTTCACTGTCGGTGCGTTTTTGCGTCCAGCCCAGCAGATTTTTCATACGCGTGGCGATGGAGCGAATGCTCTTATCGGACAGTTGCCCCGTTGTCCCAAGCCCCGTGCGTCGAAAGATTACATCATCCAGGGTCAGGGCCATCTCTTTTGTCACGGCACGATCCACAACGGCCCAGGTTTCCAGGTATTGCGGGTCGATCTTCTCGCCAAGCTTCTTGTCATTTTTTATTGCTTCAAACAGCGCAATGGAATGCGCGCCGTATGCGCGAGTCCAAAAAATGGCGTCGTCGGAATGTACATCGTAATCACGCATGATTCTGGTGCGGAATCCGGCGTAAGAGCCGATTCGACCGCCGGGGAGAATGTACCCCGCCGTCGCGTGCGACGGAATCGGCATATTCATCTTGAAAGCGGCCATGTCGATCACGCTTTCGGCCAGGGAGCGGCTGGTCGTGTACTTGCCGCCGATCACGCTGATCACGCCGCTAATGCCGTCGTCTTTTTTGTGATCGTAGATTTCGTATTTGCGCGATGCTTTGTTGACGTCTTCGATTTTCGTGTCTTTTTCGACGATGGGGCGAAGGCCGCCGTAGGTCCACATCACATCTTCCAGCGTCAGGTTCGCACTCGGGTAGGCTTCGTTGACCTCATCAATGAAATGCAGCACATCCTTTTTTTGGACGCCGTATTTGTCCGGATCGCCTTCCCAACGGGTATCCGTCGTGCCGATCAGCGATAGGCCGCGCCAGGGCACGATAAAGAAAATCCGACCGGTCTTCGAAGTCAGGACCAGGGCATGGCTATTGGTGAGCTTTCGCGTGATCAGGTGAATACCCTGGCTGCGCACCAGTTTTTTGCGAGCGGATTCCCCTATAAAATCGGTCACGTAATCGGCCCAGGGGCCCGCGGCATTGATCGTCGTCTTCGCTCGAATCTCGAATTCCTTATTGTTAAGGACATCAACAACGACGGCGCCTTTGACGCATTTATTGTCCATCAACAAAGATTTGACCTGCGTGTAGTTTGCCATATCCGCGCCGTTTTCCGCCGCGCCCAAAATGAACTCCAGGCTTAGGCGCTCGGAGCTGAACATCTGACAGTCGTAGTAAACAACGGAACCGCACAACCCTTTTTGTTTCAGCCCGCTTTCCAGGACGAGGGTCTCTTTGCTTCCGTAATTTTCCCAACCCGGCAACTTGCGGTCGATGTCGTCCAGGTCCGCCTTGTCGAACGACAGCTTGTCGTACAGGAACATGGCCGGAACCATCGCCAGTTTGCTCTGCATAAGTTTTCGATAATTGGGCACCATGAAGGGAATCGGCGCCACGATGTGCGGCGCGATGTATTCCATGGTTCGGCGCTCACGCAGGGATTCGCGCACGAGGCTGAATTCGATGGTCTTCATATAGCGCAAACCGCCGTGGATGAGCTTGCTCGTTGCGGAACTGGTTGCGCCCCCAAAATCCGCCTTCTCGACAAGCGCCACGGAAAGGCCTCTCAGGGCCGCATCGTGCGCGATGGCCGCGCCGGATATCCCGCCGCCGATAACCAGAATGTCGTAGTTTTTTGTGGCCATGAATTCGAGGTTTCTTTGCATGTTCTTCTCCTGTTTATTCCAAAAGGAAAGACATTCCGTTGATATCGGTTATGACGCGGTGTGTCGAGACGCCCGGCGTCATCATTTCCCAAATGCCGGGCCATGTCAATTTTCTAATAACTGAAGGGGCCGAATTGTTCAATATCCTCGTACATGCCCGCCACGAGATCGAAAGACATTTTTTTCGTCCGGCGATCATGTGTCATCAGGCCTTTGAGATTTGTAAAATAGACGGGGTGGGGGTCTCCGGTCGAGGGATTCCATACCATGCGAAAATCGGCCATCACCCAGGGCATGACGCCGGATAGGTAGTCTCTATCGAGGAACTGGTTGAGATGCTGCTCCAGAAACCACGCCTGCCAATCCTCGGTGTAGCTGTGATCGCCGAGAGGCTCCGGCCCCGGTTCGGCATCAAGATGTCGGCCCGCCACGGCGCCCGCGCCGAACTCCGTGGCGACGATGGGTTTATTCGGATACATATCGTGGATCAGGTCCAAACATTTTCCAGCGCCCGGTGTTTGTCCCATGTACCAGCCGTAGTATTCATTGACGCCGATGATATCCACATTGTGCAGGCAGAAATCCAGCGGCACAACGCAAGAGGCGTTTGAAATCACCGTGGCCACGGGCCGCGTTGGATCAAGACGCCTGGCTTCGCCGCCCAGTGTTTTTGTCAATGTGAATGAACCTGGGAAATAGTTTGCGTATTCGTTTCCAATTGACCAGGCGAGAATGGCGGGGTTGTTCTTGTCGCGCTCGATCATTTCGCCGAGTTGATGCGCGGCGTTTTCCAACAGGCCTTCATCCGCGACCTGCCCGAGGAAAAACTGGTAAACCGGTATCTCCTCCATGACGGTGACGCCCGCGTCGGCCAATGCGTCCAGCAAGCGCTCCGCCACGGGGTAATGGCCGGGCCGAACATGATTGGCGTTTAGTTCTTTTATCAAAGCGACTTCGCGCCAGATGCTGTTTTCCGTTTCCACGCTGCCCTGGCGAGGATAATCGGAATGTCGGTTGATGCCGCGCCAATAATCCCGCTTGCCGTTCAGAAATATTTCATCACTGTCGGTCACGAAGCTTCGATAACCGAAACGCACGGTCAGTCCGTCGCCGCCGGATGGATCGGACAGGGTGAGGCGATACATGTTTTCCGGGTTTTCTCGCGACCATACAGCCGGCGTCTCGGCCTTTATCGGAAAACGATAGATGTGAACGCCGGGTCCGGGAACATTGATGTCGAGGGCGCCTTCGCGCTCATTTCCCACGGGGCTTTCAAGGAGCCATGACAACTTGACGACTCCCGCTTCATCGGCCCGTACGCCCAGTGTAATCCAAAGCTTGTCCGAATCTTCATGAATGAATGAAGGCTCCAGTTTAAAGAGCCACGGATCGGGCAGATCGTGTAGCGTGACGGACCGGGAAATTCCGCCATAGGGCCACCAACCGTGACTATGAAGATGCGTGAGCGTATCGACGGGCACCGTATTCCATGTGATTCGGTTGTCTGCGCGAACCACCAGGATGTTTCCCGTTTGTTTGAGCAACCTTCCACAAGGCAGATGAAAAGGAGTATATCCGCCGCGATGTTCCCCAAGGAGCGCGCCGTTGAGATAGACTTTCGAATTCAGGAAGACAGCGCCGAAACGTAGCAGCATTTCCGGGGGATAATCACTTTCGGGCCACAGGCCTGAAACGTCGAATCGAAGCGCGAACCAGCCAACGCCATTGTAAGTAAAAAGCTCGGGAAATTCAGCATTCCAAACGCCCGGAACAGTTATTTCCCGCCATTGTGAGCGGTCATGTTCCGGCGCGAACCATTGGTGCGCATCGCCTGTCCCTGACGGGTCCTCAACAAAAAACCACTGTCCATCGAGAGACTGCCGCAGGGTTTCATCAGAGTATCGTCCCGTGGGAACAGGAAGTCCGTCGGCGCTGATATAGGGCGTGGCTCCTTCGGGCAGCGGATCGTAAATGATCGCGTGTGAGTCGTCATCGCCCACATCATCAACCGAGTTTGCGGAGTCATTGTCATCATCATCATCGTCGTTGCAGCCGGCCATGAGCAGAAGGCATAAGATCAGCGCCGTCAGAATTATCCGCGTCAACAGCGTATGCGTGCGGGTGTGAAAACGCATGGCAGTCCTTATTCCGAGAAATTTCCGCCGTCTTCCCCGGAAGGGCCTATCAGGCAATTGGGACTTTCGCCGATCAAGTCGGTTCTGCCGGTTTCCTGTATCGCCTCACGAACGAGGCGTGAGTTGCCCGGCTCATAATAATGCAACAAAGCTCGCTGGAGCTTTCTTTCACGATGGGACAAGGGGCAATACATCTGCTCACCCGAGAAAGGATCTTTACCCGTATGGAACATACACGCGCTGGCGGTTCCAGGCACCGGGATGAAATCCTGCAGAATGCTCTTTTTTATTCCACGCTCTTGCGTGAACTGCGCGACCTCCAGCGCGTCTTCCATCGTCGATCCCGGATGGCTGGCGATGATGCACGGCACAATCTGTTTGTGCTGCATGCCCAGTCTGGCCAAGGTGTCTTTTACCTTGTCGAAAAAGCGGTTTGTGGAATCCGTTGTGTATTTTCTGACACGGCGATTGACCGAATCACTGACGTGCATCGGCATAAGTTTGAGATTGTCGCCGGTGTACTTGCTGAGAAAGAGATCCAAAAGCTCCTGGCCGCAAGGATCCTTTTCCAACAGGTCATAACGGAGGTTGGACGGCAAAAAAGCCCTGTGCACTTCGTCGACATCAAGCACTTTCTTCAGCAGGTCCAGATAGGGCTTCTGGTCATAATTCAGATTCACGCAGGGTTCGGGATAACAGCAGGACTCACGGAAGCATTGCCCGCCACCCGATTCGCAAGGATCCTTTTTCATCTTTTCGCACTGCGCCTTATAGACGTTGCCGACCGGTCCGCCGACATTGCTGATGACGTTTCGGAAATATCGAAAACCGGAAACCTTTCGCACCTCATTCATGATGCTTTCTTCGCTGCGGGAGACGACGAAGCGCCCCTGGTAGGCGTAATCCGGGCAGAACGAGCAAGCTCCAACGCACCCAAGATGAGTCGTGATGGAAAACTTGATTGTCTCGAAGATCGGGATGGCTCCCTGCTTTTTGTATTTTGGATGCGGGGTGCGCACAAAGGGCAACTCATAGACAGCGTCCAGTTCCTCGGTCGTCATGACAGGTTGAGGCGGATTGATGACAAGAATATGGTCCGTATATCGCTGATACATGGACTTGGCGCAGCGCGGGTCGAAATTGCTCAAATTTGCTTTGGCCATTTCAAAAAAAGCGTCTTTATTCGTGCGGACCGTGTCGAAGCCGGGTAAGTGGATCGGATCGTCTTCGACCATCTCGAGTATTTTGTCGTCGTAGTCCGCTTTCCACGCCACTCCCTTGATATTTTGGCAAGCCTCAACGCTTTTCCGTTGACGGAAGGACTGAACGATTTCCTTTATGGCTTTTTCGGCGCGCCCGTAAATCAGCAGATCGGCGCCGGATTCGGAAAGCACGCTCATCTTGACCGCGTCATCGAAATAATCGTAATGCGCCAGGCGCCGCAGCGATGCTTCCATTCCAAAAAGAACGACCGGAGTTTCGGCGAACTCCTCTTTTAATGCCCGACCGTATTTTACGACGGCATAATCGGGGCACTTTCCCGGAAGGCATCCGGCGGAATAGTAATCGTACTTACGGGAGCGTTTTGTGGGCGAGTAGTTTTTGAACATGGAATCCATGCAACCACTCGTCACGGCGAAGAAAAGCTCCGGAGTCCCAAGCTGGGTGAAATCCATCTGGCGCAAGGGATTCGGCTGGGCGATAATGCCCACGCGCAAACCTTCACTTTCCAATAGGCGTGCGAGAACAGCGACTTCGTGGCTTGGATGATCTATATAAGTATCGCCTGTCAGAAAAATTACGTCGCAGGTTTGCCAGCCTGCCTTTTGCATCTCAAACCGAGACATGGGCAAAAACTTTTTTTCATACTTGGCGTTTTTCATTTTTCCCTCTTCGCGATGCACAGCTAGTTTTCAGTCAAGGGCGCTAAGCAATCCGACTCGAATGCCACTTTCGCCAACGCCACGCGCATTTTTGATATACGCGACGACGAAAGCCCTGGCCTCACGCGCCGCATCGACCAGATTCATTCCCCGCGCCAGACATGCCGCCATCGCCGAAGCATGGACGCATCCCGTGCCGCGTACATTTGCACCCGGCAGACGGGCGCCGGGAATACAATGGTGAGCGACGCCATCATAAAGATAGTCTGTTGGCTCCCCTGGCATGTGACCACCCTTTATTAGCACGGCTCGGGCTCCAAGTGTGATAATCTTTTCCGCCGCAGTCCTAGCGTCATCGCCGCTGTGAACGGGCCATTGCGCCAGACCTTCGGCCTCCGTCGCGTTCGGAGTTATTATCGAAACCAAAGGAAACAACTTTTCCTTCATTTTCTTATAACCTGCTTTGCTGATCAAATCACCCCCCGCGCCTGCGCCCAGAACAGGATCTAAAACAACGGGTATTTCGTCAGGCATCCGCTGCAACCGCTCAGAAACGGCTCCGATGACTTCGGCGTCTCCCAACATTCCGATTTTGATGAAAGATGGCAGGCTCTTTTCAAAAAGACAATCCAGTTGCTCACCCAACAATCCGGCATCCACCGTCCGGTATCCTTTCAAACCATGAAGGGACTGCGTTGTCAGCGCCGTGACAACCGCCATCGGATGAAAGCCGAAGGCCGCTATTGTCCGGACATCAACCATCACGCCGGCCCCGCCGGACGGGTCCAATCCGCCCACAGCCAAACCGATTGGAATGCTCTTCATTTTCAAGTCCGCTTAGGTTCAAAAGATAGATGATCGAGTCATTTTAATGGGGGAATAGGCAACGAAAATTCAATTCAAATGTGCAAGCACAAATAAATTTTCAACTCCACGCCCAGCTTCTTTTTCACAGATCACGCAATTCCCATCCCTATTAGCAATAAAAAAATCGAACACATTATTTGAATTGATTTCGCTCGAGTGCATCGTAATACACTGCGTAACAAAAAATCAAGTAAAGGGAACAGAGAATTTTCGCGATAGTTTTTCCGGGTTCGCTGAGACTTTTTGCACAAGCTACCGTGAGGGCTTCGAGTCCAGGTGCGCTTGCGCCTGTGTAAAAAATTCGGTGACTTCACGAACCAAAGTCTCCTCGTCTTTAATAGACCAAAGCCTCTTGCGAAGGCTGCTCGCGCCGGGCAGTCCGCGTGAGAACCAGATGAGGTGCTTTCGGATATCAAGGATGGCGCGGTCGGGCGTGCGGAAAACGGCAAGGTCGCGCCAGAACTGTAAAAAGATTTCTAACTTCTGTTTCGGTTGCGGGAGCGGGGGTGGGTCGTGGTCGGCAAAAACTGCGCACACTTGCGAAATCAGCCAGGGATTGCCCAGAACGCCCCGGGCCAGCATCACGCCCGCGCAACCGGTCTCCTTTTTCATACGCACGGCATCGTCGGCTTTGAAGATGTCGCCGTTGCCGACCACAGGGATGCTCACGGCGTTGACCGCCGCAGCGATGTGCCCCAAGTCGGACGGCTCGCCGTACCCTTGCGTGCGATAACGACCGTGCACGGCAATGGCGTCTGCGCCCTCTTGCTCGGCGATTCTTGCGATCTCCTCCACGTTTGGGCTTGTGGCGTCGTATCCGGCGCGGAACTTGACCGTCACCGGAATATCCGGCGCGGCTTTTCGCATGGCTTCAATGCACCGCGCGGCAAGAGTCGGATATTTCAATAATGCCGATCCGCCTCCGTTGCCGACGATTCGTTTGGAAGGGCATCCCATGTTGAAGTCAATCAGGTCGGCGCCGCGCTCGCTCACGGCCTTTGCGGCTATGGATACTGTTCCAGGTTCGCCGCCGAATATCTGCACGGCGAAGGGATGTTCATCGCGCTCATGCGCCATGATGCGCTGCAAAACATTGTGAGCGGCGCCGCGAACTTCCGCGGCCAGCGCCGGGGACGCCGCCATTTCCGTAAAGCACATGTCGGCGCCGAAATTCCGGCACATCCGCCGAAAGGGCAGGTCGGTGATCCCCACCATCGGTGCAACGAGAACACCGAGTCCAAGATTTAAATTGCCTATTGTAAGCTTGTTTTCCGCGCTCATGAGGTAGTTCAAATTCCTTTTAAATTTTTATGGGTTTGAATTATCAGATCAATTCGCCGCGATGAAAACTGTACTGGAATGGCCCCCAATTTCCACTGTCTCTTTTTGGTTCAGGCATTAACCGGATCCCTTTTGGGATACGGTGTGTTTTTATTTCAAGAAGTCACCCACTACCTCTCCGGGCTGATTGCCGGATAGCATTCGCGAAACTCATACTTTATATCTCATACTTCATACTTAAACCCCATCCAGCGCCTTTCGCACTGCTTTGGCCAGAGCTTGGATGGTGAAGGGCTTCTGAAGGAAATGAGCGCCTTCGCCCAGCACACCGTGCGGAGCGAGGATATCCTCCGTGTAGCCCGACATAAACAGCGCCTTAAGATCGGGTTTCAAGTCAAGAAGCTTTGTGTGCAGTTCGCGACCGTTCATTTTCGGCATGATCACATCGGTCAGGAGAAGGTCTATTTTGCCGGAGTACTGCGTGTATTCAAGGTGCGCCTTTTTTCCGTTCGGGGCATCAATCACTGTGTAGCCCTGCCTTTCAAGAACTGTTTTCGTCAGATTGCGCACAATATCCTCGTCTTCGACCAGCAGAACCGTCTCCGTACCCGCAGGCATATCGGCGAGTTTGTCCTTGACCGGTTTTTCCGCCTTCTCTTTCAATGCGGGGAAGTAAATTTTGAAGGTTGTACCAACGCCAACCTCAGAATAAACGTTGATGAAGCCCTTGTTTTGCTTCATGACGCCGTACACCATGGAAAGCCCCAAACCCGTGCCTTTGCCTACTTCTTTCGTGGAGAAAAAAGGCTCAAAAATCTTTGACTTCGTTTCCTCATCCATGCCGTGCCCGGTGTCGGTGACCGCCAGCATGACGTAGTCGCCAAGCCCAAATCCCGCGTGGGATTTGCAGTACTCATCGTCAAGGGACACGTTCTGCGTCTCGATGATCAGCTTGCCCCCGTCCGGCATGGCGTCGCGGGCATTAACCGCCAGGTTCATCAATACCTGGTCGAGTTGCGTGGGATCGGCATTGATCCGCCATAGCCTGCTGCCGGGCGCGAAGATGAAATCGATGTCTTCGCCGATGATGCGCCTGAGCATTTTTTGGGAATTGAACAGAATATCGTTGGGCTGAATCACCCTGGGAGCGATGATCTGTTTGCGCGAAAAGGCGAGGAGTTGGGCGGTCAAATCGGCGGCCCGCTTTCCGGAGTTTAGAATCACCTCCATGTTGGGACGAAGGGGATCATCCGCCGGCAGTCCCTCGATGATCATCTCCGAGTAGCCGTTGATGCCGGTGAGGATATTGTTGAAATCATGCGCCACGCCGCCCGCCAGACGACCGACGGCCTCCATCTTATGCGCCTGGCGAAGCTGGTCTTCTATATTCTTCTTGTCGGTGATGTCCGAGCAAGCACCGATCCATTTCTTGGGTAGATTGTCCATACCGAGAACTGGGTAGCCTCGATCTTCCCAATAGCGCAAGGCGCCGTCTTTCCGCCGCACTCGATACTCATAGTGGATGGCTTGAGTTGAACGACGATGTTGTTCAACGGCATCGCTCAGAATGGCGAGGTCATCGGGGTGGATTATCCCCGTCCAACCTTCGATAGTGCGGGGAATCTCTCCGGGTTCGTATCCCAATTCCGAATCGATATCACCTAACCAAAGCAATTCATCCGTACTCACATCCCATTCATAAATGAGGTCCGCGCTGGCTTCGGCGATGACCTGAAATCTTCTTTGCTGTTCCTTGAGATCGGAAATATCACGTACCGTAGTAACACGCACTCCGCCAATATCTTTATAAGGTATGAATTTGGCGTGAATGGAAACAGGAAACTTTGAACCGTCCCTTCTCAAACCCACTGCTTCATACGGCTCTGCGGAATTCGCCAACATATGGGTTTTGACGATCTCATGGCTCTCGGGGGCAATAACATCGGTGCCGAAAATGCCGACAAGCTCGGAAGGATCATCGTACCCGAAAATATCCGCGGCAGCCTGGTTCGCCTCCAGGCAGCGGCCCTTGTAATTAATGAAAATGGCTTCGATAGCCGCATCAGCAAGGTAATGAAAGCGCTCCTCACTCTCCCGCAGCGCCTCCTCGGCCCGCTTGCACGCCAGCGCCGCTCCAATGCGGGAAGCGATTCCTTCCAGGCTCTCAACCACTTGGAGAGAAAGCAAGCCTTTGCGCTGATCGCAGAACTGAATCAGGCCAATAATCCGATCCATGTTTCGAATCGGCGCCAGGGCCACGGACTGGAAACTATCATGGAGGCATCGGTCCTGCGGATGAAATCTTGTCACTGGGAAAGGCGTGTCTTCTCCGTCTGTTATCCAACAACTTCCACCTTTTGTAAAACAGGGATTTGTCGGATCAATCTTGCCGGAAATGACCAGGCCACAAGCACATTCCAAGCAAACATTGCCATCTTTATCTCGGCACACATCGCCATCACTGCCGCGCTCGATCAGCGTATTCCCCGTTCGCAGAAAGTCCTTGGAAAAACCTTCCTGCGCGAAATAGGGAAAGTCGTCCCCGTCTTGCAGACGAATTCCCACGGCATCGAACCCAGTGCCCATCTTTAATGCAGCAAGGACACGCTGGATGGAAACCGACAGTTCTGCCGGCTCGTTCAATATCTGAAGGATTTCAACGCTCATTTTTCCGTAGGCTTTTGCTCGCTCTCTGTCGGTGATATCTTCCGATACACCTTCGAGCCATCCCTTGTCCAACCTCAACCTTGCGGAGTATTTTATGAAAATAATCGAGCCGTCATTCCTTCTGAAGCGAGCCTTAAAATCTCGAAATGAACCATCCTCTTTCAGAAGAGAAATCATTTTTTCCCGTGCGTGAGAGTCAACATATCTCTCCGCAATATCAAAGGGTTCGGCCAGCAATTGCTCTCTGCTTTCAAATCCTATGAGCCAGGCCAGCGCATCATTCGCATCCAGGAGAAATCCAGTTTTAATATCTGTCCGGAATAGACCGACCGGACTATCGAGAAAGATGTTTCTGTAGGTTTCTTCCGCTGTCCATAGCGCCTCCTCGGCCAGCTTGCGCTCGGTGATGTCCTGAACCGCTCCCCAAAGACCAACCGTTTTACCTTCTGAGTCAACCTCGGTCTCGCCCCGTACCCACATCCAGCCATTGCTTCCATCTTTCCTTACGGTTTTCAACTCTAACTCGTAAGGAACTCCCGTCGCCCTTGTATTGGCCAGGGCAGTGGATAGCGCCTCCCCACTTTCAGGGGTAAAGAGCTTCATACTCTCGGTAAAAGACGGAGGGGGAAGCGCCGGATCAAAGCCATACATGGCATAAAGTTCTTCCGACCAAATGACCTCGTTGGTTGCAATGTTCAGCCGCCAACTGCCCAAATGGGCAATTTGCTGCGATACTCTTAGGTCTTCCCCAATCTCCCGCAACCGGGCGGTCGCCTCCAGTTCCCGCTTTCTTTGCAACCCAAGGCCGGCGATCATCTGGGCAAGCTGGGAGAGAAAAAGCAGGGCAGACTGAAATTTCTCCAAAGGTATGACGGGGATCTCGCGAAACGCCGAAATGTATGCTTCCTCGTCAAATCCGAATTCCCTGGCGCTTTCGCGGAAATTCATCTCAACAACTTTATCCGGCGGTTCCAAAAAGAATTGCCCAACGAATGCGTTGGCAATATGTTCGCCTTCGATGATGATGGGAATCGAGGCGTCCGTTAAACCGCGAGGGCATGTGTACATGGCAAACGGGGCGCCCTCATCGATCTTCTTGCGAATCGCGATGTCGCTGGCGATGCAGTCTTTTTCGATATCCGGGTGTTTGCGGTGAAAATCCGTACAAATGCGCCGCCAGCCCGATCCTGCCAGGATTTCCCCATTCATGGCGATGATCGCTGAAGCAATTCCCACAATCATGTTAAGATGATCGGTCAATTCCTGCAGCATGAAAATTTCGACGAGATCTTTCAACTGGTATTTCAGTTTGCCACCCCATTTCAACAGCATAAAAAACGGAAATTTCTGCAGTCGCGTCCCAGAATTCTGAACAGAAACAGGTGTCGGGGACAGGCGATTGCGTCTCACTTTTCGATAATTTTAAGGGGCGAGACAAGCAAGATGAATAATGCCTCACCTATCTAACCCATCGGCATTTTACCTGCTGAGGATAAGAAAGCAATTCGGAATATCGCCATCGCGCGCCTTTACACCGAGCTTTGCAATGTTGACCACCGCAAAAGCATTAAGGTACGGTTGTGAAATGGATGACTACGATCTCGAAAATTTGGAAACGCTACAGATGATGACTCTCATTGAGAAACTTGCCACTGGGCGATTCACGCAAAACTACACTGATGAGGACCTCAGGTTGCTGGCGAAAATGCGCAACCAGAAGGAATTGATCCTCAGCGTCCTGCACAAAGAGCTTGGCAAGGTGCAACCACTCAACAGTCACGGACGAGAAAAGATAGACAACCTGATTCATGTGGTGAAAAAATTCTGCAAATAGCATGCTTTCGCGAAACCGCTTGCCACGGGTAATTACACTTGGCGAACTGCTATTTATCCTTCCAATTCGCCTCGCGTTTTTCCATGAAAGCCATCACGCCTTCCATCGCATCCTCCGACATGGCGTTGACGGTCAGCATCCCGTGCAGATAACTGAGAGCCTGATCGGTGCTCATATCTTCCATCGTATGAAAGGCCGTCTTTCCCAGACGCAGGATGGCAGAGCTTTTCCCGGCCAGCGCCGTGGTGATCTCATGGGTCTTTTCGTCGAGTTTGTCGGGTGCAACGGCGTAATTCGCCATGCCCAATTGCACAGCCTCCGAAGCGGAAACGCGCTGCCCGGTGAGCATCATCTCGACAAGTTTTTTGCGCGGAACGTGCTTGACCAAAAGCGCCATAATCATCATGGGGAAAAGCCCCAGTTTGACCTCCGGCGTACCGAATGCGGCGTTTTGACCGGCGACGACGATGTCGCAGGCCAGCGCCAGACCGAGGCCGCCTCCCAAGGCATGACCATTGACCCTGGCGACCAGGGGCTTGCCGCATTCCTGCATGCGCCGGATAAGCTGGGCGTACTTCCCTCGGCCCTCGTGTATGGCCAAAAAACCCGCCGAAGGATCGATGCGCATGTCGCCCCCGGCGCAGAACGCTTTTTCACCGGCTCCCGTCAGCACGATCACACGTGTATCCGCACTGGCCTCAAGCTTCTCGATCCCGGCCAGAAGTCCGTCGATAACATCGATTGTGATGGCGTTTCTAGCCTCGGGCCGATTGATGACAAGGCGTCCGACAGAACCATCGTATTCGACGAGGATGACATCGCTCATAATGACCTCCAATAAACTATGCAGGGGCGATCCCCCGCCTGCGGTGAGCATAGCCGAACCGTAGTCGTCCCATTGCCAGGACAGGCACGGGGGCCTGTCCGTAGAGCGGCGTGCCCGAAAAATTGTGTAGCACCGGCACCCTCGCCTGTGTACATCCATCCGTTTTCTGACTCAGCCTTCATCCTTCCCTTATCAGCTCATCCAGATGATCGCCAATGAAGGCCGTTGTGTAAACGCCGCTTCGGAACACCGGATGACGCAAAGCTTTCACCAAAAATTCCCGGTTCGTTTCCAGGCCGAGAATTACGGTCTTTTCCAGCGCTTCCGCCAGTTTGTCGGCAGCTTCGTCGCGGCTTGGCGCCAGGGCAACGACTTTTGCGATCAGGGGATCGTAGAAAGGCGTAACCACGCTGCCCGTCTCGACGCCACCGTCCACGCGCAATCCTTCCATCTGAGGGTAGACCAATTTTTCAATGGTCCCAGGCCTGGGCAGAAACTTTTTTGCCGGGTCCTCGGCGTAGAGTCGCGCCTCAATGCTGTGGCCCATCGATTTCGCGGCAATGATGTCTTCGCTCAGGGCTTCGCCGCCGGCGATACGTATCTGATGTTCGACAAGATCAAGACCGGTCACCATTTCGGTGACGGGATGCTCGACTTGCAGGCGCATGTTGATTTCCAGAAAATACCAATTGCGATCACCGTCAACCAGGCATTCAAATGTGCCCGCGTTTTTGTATCCAATCTCCGCCGCGACTCTAGCGATTTTCTCCGACATCTCCCGGCGCAATTCGTCCGTCACAAATGGCGAGGGCGACTCCTCGATAACCTTCTGCTGCCGGCGCTGCACGGAGCATTCTCGCTCGAAGACCGTCGCCGCCGCCCCGTAGCCGTCGGCCATCACCTGAAATTCGATATGATGCGTTTGCGGCACGACCTTCTCGATGTAGATTTCGCCGCGACTAAAGGCCCTTTCGGCTCGTTGGGATGCCTTTTTCATGGCTTTGGCCAGCTTGTCGGGATTTTCCACGACGGTCATACCGATTCCGCCGCCGCCAAATGATGCCTTGACGATTACCGGATAGCCGATGGCATCCGCCACGGCCCGCGCCTCATCAATATCCGATACATTGCCGCTGCTTCCCGGGATCACCGGCAACCCCGCCTTTGCCATGACCGAGCGCGCCGCCTGTTTGTCGGAAAGGGCGTTCATCGTTTCCGGCGTCGGACCGATAAATACCAGGTCCGCCCTGGCGCAGGCGCCGGCGAAATCGGCGTTTTCCGCCAAAAATCCATAACCCGGATGAATCGCCTCGCAACCGGTTTTTTTCGCCGCTTCAATGATCTTTTCGATCACAAGATAACTTTGCGTGGGCACTGACGGGCCGATGGGTACGGATTCATCGGCATATTTCACGAAGGGAGCTTTTGCATCGGCTTCTGAAAAAACGGCGGTGCTTTGAATCCCGAGGCGGCGGCAGGTGCGCATGATGCGTAGGGCGATTTCTCCACGATTGGCAATGAGTATTTTTTTTATCATCAGAAGTCCTGAGAAAAGATTTTTACGAGATATGCTTATCGCCTGATCATAAAGGCGTCAAGAAAAGCTACAAAATGGCAGCGAATCATTTTTTAAGGTGGAAAAAACATATTGATCAACGCCCATGAAACGTTAGATTTCATGAAATCCGGGATTCACTTGAATGCCAATAACTCGAAAGGCTTTTGCCCGAGTGCGTCAATCACTGGAATGGCGTTTATGGGCTCTTATATACCGCACCGGCTGCTGTCATCATCATTTGCATCATCGTCCGCGTTGTCGCCTGTTTCGTCATCATCCAAATCGAGGCCCGCGTCATCGTTGGCGTCATCGTTGACGTCATCGTCCGCGTCGTCGTCCATGGGCGGGATGGTGCTTGTTGTCGTTGATTCCACAGTGGTCGTCGTAGTCGACGTGGTGGTCGTCGGATCGATGATCCATCGTCCCCGGATCCGCAGTCCGTTGTCGAGTGTTTCATCCACATAGCTTTGGTACACAACCATGCACTGACCATTTTGATCGCAATCCACGTCCGGGTCCTTATCCGGATCGGTGCTGTCGGTCAGTTGGATCGCATCGGTATCGACGAGTTGTCCTGCCGGATTGACCCGAGCGGCGTAGATGTCCGAATTCGTCCCCTCCGCCCAGTCGTCCGGCGAATTGCGGTAGTCGTCCCAGACCACCATAAAATTCTGGCCGTTAAATGCCACGTTGGGATGAAACTGATGATGCATGGCCTGCGTTATTATGAGGTCCTGCCCGTCCAGAAGAGTTCCGTCCGGCGTCACGCGCTGGCCGTGGATGTCGGAATTATTTAAGATGCCGTAATCCTCCCACACCACGAAAAAGTTCTGCCCGTCACATGCGATGTCCGACAGCCCCTGTTTGTCGAAGAGGCTGGGGGAAATCCTGAAGGCTTCTGAATCCAGGATATCGCCGTCTGGCCCGACCCGTTTGGCGAAAAGGACCGGTGTGTCCAACAGTTCAGTGTACTGATTCCACACGACGAGATAGACGCCGTTGCAAAACTCGGTTTCAACCCAGTAGGCGTCATAAGATCCGCCGGGATTTTCGTAATTGTACAGAACGATCGGGTCGGTATCGATTAAGGTGCCGCCCGGCGTGATGCGGTTGGCGTAAATTCCCGGATAATCCCCGCCTCGATCCTCCCAGGCGATCAGATAGTTGACACCGTCGAAAGCAATATCGCTCCGGTTCGGTTCTTGGGGAAGACCATAGATTTGAATAGGGTTAAGATCCGGCAACGATCCGTCTGTTCCGACATGGATGCCTTGAATGTCAAAATAGGGGCCTGGGTAAATGCTTCTACGGTCCGTCCAGATTGCGAGATACTGATCGCCATCGAATCCGATCGCCGCATCCTCCTGTTGGTCGCGGGAAGTCGCAATCGGCAGGCCCAGGGGATCGAGCACGTTTCGGGAGGGGTTGACGCGCACGCCGTACAGGTCGATGGAATTGCCCATCAGTCCGTTTCTGTAGTCTTCCCAGGCGACCAGAAAGTTGCCGCCGCCGTAACGCACAGTGGGATATTCCTGCGTGTTGGCCGTATAGGCGATGCAATAAAGATCGTCGTCCAGTGATTCCAGAGAAGGTGTGTATCGCTGCGCGAAGATGCTGTGGCCCGTTCCGGAAATATTTCCGATCCAGATCAGCAAATAATTCGTCTGGTCGAAAATTGGCAGCGCCGCACCTATGTATTGGTTGTTTAAATTTAAAAGCCGTTTTCCTTCGTAGCCTTCCTCCCAATCGAGGATGTTCCCGTCGGGATCGATCCGCGCCGCCATGGAAAAGTAATCGTAGCAAGGATCTTCAACATCATCATTATAGAATTGAGCATCCGTCCACGTCACCAGGAAGTCTGCGCCGTCGGAGGCGACACTCCCTATTGCCTGTCGATCCGGGTACGCGGCTATACTCAGACCGTCCGGGTCCAGAACCGTTCCGTCGGGTAAAACCCTGATCCCGACGACGTCGTCCGCGCCGCCGGAATACTCGTTGAACAAAATGAAGAACATGTCGCCGTTAAAGGCAATGCGTGGCGACGAATCCACAACGTTTCTGTCGGTCAACTGAAGAGGCGGGGCGTCGAGAATCTGTCCCGCCGGATTGATCCGCGCGGCATAAAGATCGCTGTGCCAGTCGCCAATGACGCCCCTATTCCAGACGACAAAAAAGTTCGCGCCGTCGGAGGCGATTTCATGTTGGTTTTCCCATTCTGCTTCGGTGGCCAGGGGAAATCCTTGCGTATCCGAAACCGTGCCGTCCGGTGCGACGAGCGTTGCGTATAGGTCAACGTTATCCCACTCGGGATCGTTGCGGAAGTCGCGCCACGCGACCAGATATTGCCCGCCGGCGTACGCGACCTGGGGCGTCATATTATGGCTCGTGTTTTCGCAGATCGTGATGACCTCTCCTGTGAGAGGCTGTGCGTCGGGTCCCAAAAAAATTCCGAGGATGTTGTTGTCGCCGTAACAATCCGGTTTCCACGACCAGACCACCAGGAAGTTCTCTCCGTCAGTAGCGATGTCCGGCTTTTGCCCGCCCGGCCCGATGCGAATGCCCGTAGGATCGAGGACCGTCCCGTCGGGCGCGATTCTCGTGCCGTACACATCATAAACGTAGGGGCCGCCGCGTTGATCATGCCAAACCACGAGGCAAAAGGAGCTGTTGCAGGCAATCTCCTGGTCGCTTTGGTCGTCGATCGCGGCGATGTAGACCGGCTCGTCCATCATGAATTCGTCAGAGACCATCGGTTCGACCGCGAAAAGCGCCATCGGAATCAGGATAACGAGAATGGCGAAAGCGAATACCGGGATCCACTGGCTCTTAGACGACCACATCATTTTTCAGCCTTCCATCGCCCCGAAAATAATGATGTCTATTCAAATAAAATTCTTCTCGCATTACCTTACTTTATCATATTACCATATTAACGTTGTCGTGAAAAGAAGGATTTTCCATGTTGGGGAAAATCGCGCCACTCATGTCATCCTTACTTGTGGCAAAATGGATCGAGAAAACGACGGGGGAGGAGCTTAGCGAAAATCTATTTTTTTAGTTTGGCTCATTTGATTTGTTGATTTCAGACATTGATGCGCGAAGCCGTATTAAGCATTACTCCTTAAGTCCAACCCTTCGTCCAGCAGAGCTTTGTCTTCTTTTTTCAACGCACGGGATTCAGGCGCTTCCGGCAAACTTTTCACCGACGCCGTCGTCATACCCCGTATTTGCCGATCAGGTCCTGCGCCAGCATAACACGCTGAATCTCGGAAGGACCATACATGATCTCACCGGCGCGGGCGTCACGATAAAGGCGTTCCGCGGGGTGCCCCACGACGTAAGCAGCGGCTCCGAAAACTTGCACCGTTAGAGTGGAAATCTTCGTTGCGGCCTCTGATGTGAATATCTTGGCGCAAGACACGTTGGGCCCGGTTTCAGCGTCGCCCGTGTCAATGGATGACGCAGCGTATTGAACAAGAAGCCTCCCGGTGTCGATGAGGGCATACATTTCCGCGAGTTTGAAAGACACTTCCTGGTTTCTGATGATCTTTTTGCCGCGGCTTTCCCTTGTCATGGCGCGTGGCAGGGCCAGGGCCAGGCCGGCCTGCCCGATGCCGAGGGAGCCAACGGATGCAGCGAGACGTCCGCTTTGCAGGGCGTGCATCGCGTAGCCGAAGCCTTCGTTTTCCATCCCGATCAAAGCTTCCGGCCCGACGCGGCAGTCCTTGAATACGAGTTCGCCGAGCGCGGCGCCGCGATGGCCCATCGTCTCCAGGCGTTTTGAATTATCGAAGCCCGCCGTCTTCGCGTCGATGATGAACAAAGACATGCCTTTGACGCCGCCGTCGCTTTTTGTCACTGCCAAAACAACGGCGAAATCGCAAACAGGTCCGTTGGTCACGTATGTTTTGCAACCGTTTAGAACCCATCCGTCGCCATCTTTTCCCGCGCTGGTTTTGATGCCGAGAGGATCTGAGCCTCCTTCCGGCTCGGTCAGAGCGAAGGCACCAAGCGTATCTCCGTTAAGGGTCTGCACAACGTATTGCTGGCGCTGTATTTCGTTACCGAACAGTGTAATCGGCACGCAGGCCATTTCCGTTGCGGCATAGGCTGCAAGGAAGGTGGAGGGGCAAACCTTTGCCAGCATCTCCGCGTGCAGCGTCCACTCCAGCGCCCCGCGTCCGGCGCCGCCAACGCCTTCAGAAGCGGATAACTTCAGATAGCCCAATTCGCCAAGGGTTTTGAAATGCGATCTCACGATTTCGTCCCGCTCGGTCGGTGAAGACTGGTCGATTTTCTGCGCCAGTGGAGCGATCTTTTCGTTCACAATGCTTCGGAAACGATCCGCGTCCGCCAATTGTTCCTGGGTAAATTCGAAATTCATTTCGCCTCCTGAGCCAGGATTTTGGAAATGATGAGTTTCTGCACTTCGCTGGTTCCTCCGCCGATGGACCCGAGACGCGCGTCGCGAAAGGCCCTTTCGACGGGATATTCATGGATGTAGCCGTAACCGCCGTAAATCTGCACAGCCTCATAGGCCATGCGAAATCCCTCATCCGCGGCGTAGAGCTTGGCGACGGCGGCTTCCAGATGATTGAGCATGCGACCCTGGTCTTTGTTCCAGGCGACGCGATAAACCAAAAGCCGCACCGCGTTGCGGTAAATCACCATATCCGCCAACTTTCTCTGCACCGCCTGGAAGTCGGCGATGGGCTTGTTGAATTGCCGCCGTTCCAGGGTGTAGCGCGTGCAGGAGCGAATCGACTTTTCCATTGATCCGATAAAGGGGGCCATAAGGGCGGAGCGATCCCACTCCAGTGTTTGCAGGATCATCATGAATCCCGCGCCCTCCATCCCGAGAAGGTTGCTCTCCGGAATTTCGCAGTTGTCGAAAAACACTTCGCTGGTCTGCGACGAGTTCATTCCCATTTTGTGAAAGGGTTTGCCCACGGAATAACCCGGTGCGTCCTTTTCGACGATGAATCCACTCATGCCGCCGTAGCCCGCGCTGGCGTCAGTCACGGCGTAAACGACCATGACATCGGCGATGGGTGCGTTGGTGATGAAGGTTTTCGAACCGTTGAGTATCCATTTGCCGTCTTTTTTTGCGGCGCTGGTTTTAATCGAAGCCGCGTCGGAGCCGGCGCCGGGTTCCGTAAGGGCCATGGCACCGATCCATTCGCCTTTGGCAATTTTGGGCAGGTACTTTTTCTTCTGCTCGTCTGTGCCATGTTTCAGGATCGTGTCGCCGCACAGGTAGGTGTGCGCTCCCCAGGCCAGCAGCAGTCCGCCGTCCGCGCCCCCCAGGCCCATAGCCTCACCCGCCATGACGGAGGTCAGAATGTCGGCTTCCTGTCCACCATACTCTTCCGGATAATGGAGGCCGAGCAAACCGAATTTTCCCATTTCATAAAAAGCTTCGTAGGAAAACTCGCAGGTCCTGTCCGCTTTTTCGGCATGGGGCGCAATCTTATCTTCACAGAAGCGGACGACGGTATCGCGGAAGGCGCGCTGTTCGGGGCTTAGTTCAAAATCCATAAACGCTCCTCGCTGTCGGCAAGATGGACAAACACATATATTAATCCATTATCCGTGATCAGAAACAGCTAAAGTCACAAAATGCATCTTCATTCTTTTTTCATTGGTGTTAACCACGAAATTTTCAGCACGATGGCTTGAGCACGCCCATTCTGTCAAGCAAAACGCTGGTCGAAAAGCCGGAAGGTCGACGAATAAAAAAACCGTCGTTTAAAAAAAGATTGGCGGCTCGGGAGGAGGTTTTGAGCAACGCATCTTGGGGAAAATGGGGAAGGGGTTCCCGAACCGCCTTAGGAATTGCATTATCAAAGAATCAGACTTCGCTTTGAAGTCCGGGAGTCAAACGGCCGGGGGGGACCGTTTGTCTCCTATCAATAGCCCGGGTCCGGTTGGGCCTATCCGAACGCCAGGGCCAAAATCAAATTGCCGCCGCAGCCTCCAGGGGCTGCGTCGTGTCGTCTTCGCAATCGATGCCATCTTCTCCGTCGAACTTCACTCCGACCAGTTTCGATACACCAGCCTCTTCCATACTCACTCCGTACAGGCACTCGGAGATATTCATCGTCCGTTTATTGTGCGTTATCACAATCACCTGACTGTGCTCGCGAATCATTTGTATCATCTCGTTGAAGCGGTCGATGTTCACATCGTCCAGCGGCGCATCCACTTCGTCGAGGAAACAAAAAGGGCTGGACTTGATCAGGAAAATAGAAAAGATCAGGCCGATGGACGCCAGCGCTTTTTCTCCGCCGGACAGCAGATTGATGTTTCTGAGCTTCTTGCCCGGCGGCCGGACGGAAATTTCCACGCCGGATTCGAGGGGCTTGTCCGGCTCGGTCAGTTCGAGATGAGCCTGTCCGCCTCCGAAAAGCGTGGGGATCACCTCGGCAAATTTTTCCGCCACCAATTCAAAGGTTTTGGTGAAGCGTTCTATCGATTCATGGTTGATTCTGGCGATAGCCCTTTCCAGGGAGCCGATGGCCATTTCCAGATCTTCTTTTTGCTTTGTGAAAAACTCCAGCCGCTCCGATTCCTCGGTGTGCTCTTCAATGGCCGACAGGTTCACCTCGCCGATGGCGGCGATTTTTTCCGCCAGGTGTTTCCGGCGATCATAAAGCGTGGCCGCATCAATGGAATCATCCTTCCCGTATTCCTCGGGCAGATCGGACAGGTCCATTCCATATTTGTCCACAAGGCGGCTGATGATGCCGTCGCGTTTCATCCTCAATTCAATAACGGATAGTTCGCTGCGATTGAGTTCCTGCGTGAGCGCGTCCAGGTCTCTTCTCATCACACGCAATTGACTTTCGGCTTCGGCGTGCGTCTCTTCGCCTTCCGTCAAAGAAATCCTGTCACGATTCAGCGCATTTTCAAATTCCGCCGCCGCCACCGTTTTTCCAGCCATTTCTTCTTCAATCGCGGTCAATTTTCCCGTATCCACGACAATCAACTGCTGATCTTCGGCAATGGCCAGGCTCCGCCGATCAAGATCCTCTTGCGTGCGGGTCAAGGCCCAGCGCACCTGCGTCTCCCTGTTGAGCGCCGCTTTTTTCTTCTCACGCAAACCGGCCAGGTGAGCGGTTGTCTTTGTCACATCCTCCTGCAGGAATTCCAGTTTTTGCGCTCCTTCAAATAGAGCGTCCTCATGGGTCTGCAGCTCTTTTCTCAACTGCGCGACTTTTCCATCCAGTTCGGCCACCTCGGCAGCCGCCTGACTTCCTTCATCGTCCATTTGGGCCAGCTCATCGCGCACCTGCGTGAGCTGCTCATCAACGCTTTGCCGTCTGGCCGCAAGACCCTTGTCCTCGCCTCGGGAACGACGGATGTTCTCTTCGCACTCGGAAAGAGTCCTGGCGACTTGATTATATTGCTCACGCAGTTCTATCAGTTCCTCATCGATCCTTCGCGTTTCTTCGTCGGCAGCCCGATAGCTTTCGCCGACGCTTTCCAGTTTGCCTTCAAGATCGACAATTTGTTCGACCAGCACCCGTATGCGCCGGTTGTTCCGAAGGATGCCACTGGACAGGGCTTTTTTCGAACCGCCTGTAATAACGCCGTAGGGATCGACAAATTCGCCGTCGCTCGTCACAAACGATCCCGTATATCCGTTGGCGTTGTGGAGCCTGACGGCTGTTTTGAGATCGTCAACGAGCAGTACGTTATCCAGCAGAGAACTGACGATGGGAGCGTAATTGGGGGCGCATTGAACGTGCTGCGCCAAAGGTCCGCAGCTTTGCGCCAGGGTTTCGCCGGGGTATTCGGCGCGGGGCGGACGAACCTGCATGGGAATGACGGTGGACCGGCCGGCCTCGCCCGCTTTGAGAAATCCCAAGGCCTCCATTCCCTCATTCTGACCCTGCACGAGTACGCCCTGCACGCGATCTCCCAGGACCGCTTCCAGCGCCGCTTCATATTCCGGGCCAACCTCGATCACGTCGCCAAGCAGCCCGAGCAGTCCGCCGGGCGTCTTCGCTTTATCCGATCCTTCTTCGCGCACGGCGGCGAAGAGATTTCGCACGCCTTCCGAATATCCCTCCATGTTGCTTTTCATGCGTTCGAGGGATTCCAACTGCGCTACGGCGGCTTGATGGCGCCCGCGCACTGTTTCCAGGTTCTCACGCGCGGTGTTTCGCTCAATCTTCAAATTCCCGAGCTTTGTCAGAAGTTCCGGCTCTCGCTCTTTCATTTCCGCCTTTTGAGCGGCGAGCTGTGATTCTTCGACCGCGAGTCTCTCGATCTCCTCGCGGAGAATTTGGGATTCCTGCCCGAGTTTGTTCAGAATCTGCGTAAGCTCGACGATTTTTTTATCGTCGCGACCTCTTTTGTAGGCGAAACTTTCAATGCGTCCGTTCAATGAGGCCAGTTGTCCGGCGGCCTGATGAGTTGCTCGGCGGATATTTTCGGCGGCGTCCGCAGTCTGCCGACGGCTTTGCCGGTAAACTCCGAGTTGCCCTTCCAAGTCCGCGAGGCGGCTTTGGACTTCCAAAATTTCATCGGCGATTCGCCCGGCTTCCCTGGCGGCCTCTTCGGCTTCTTTTTCGTATTCGGGCAGAGCCTCGGCGCTTTTGAGGCTTTCAGACTCGAAGGTTTCGATGCGGGCTGTGTACCGGGCGATCTCACGTCCAAGCGTCGAACGCCTCGTTTCCAGTTCTTTGATCTCTCCGCTTTTTTCCGCCAGTTCCTCGCGGCGCGATTCCAGGGCTTTTGCGGCCTTGAGATGATCCAGTTGCCTGGCGTCGGCCTGAGTCTCCCGGGCCGCAATGGAGTTTTGGGAACCTAATATTTTATCCTTCAGGCCGCCGACAACGCGGTCAAGTTCTTTTTCCTTGCGGGAGATTTCATCCGACTCCCTGGCCGCCAGTTCCAGGTCGATAGTCCTGATTTCCTCGGTGAACTCTTTGTGCCGACGCGCTTTTCCGGCTTGCCGGGCAAGACTGATCACGCGGCGTTTCACCTCTGTCATCAGATCCTGCAAGCGTTCCAGATTTTGCCGGGTGGCCTCAATCTTTCGCTGCGTTTCCTCGCGCCGATAGCGAAACTTTGTCGTTCCCGAAGCCTCTTCGATCAGGACCCGCCTGTCGATGGGCTTGGCCGACAGAACTTTCGCAATCTGCCCCTGCTCGATGATCGCGTAGCTTTTTGAACCGGCGCCCGTATCCATGAGCATCTCGTTGATGTCCTTCAGGCGACAGGGCACGCGGTTAATCAGGTATTCGCTTTCGCCGCTTCGATACAGGCGTCTGGTGATTTCTATCTCGGGGACGTTTTCAAAGCCGATGGGGTGAATCCCGTCCTCGCAACTGAAGACAAGGGAAACCTGCGCCATGGATGTCGGTTTTCGGTTTTTGCTTCCCGAAAAAAGGATGTCGATCATGTCCTTGCCGCGAAGCGACTTCACGGACATCTCGCCCATGACCCAACGAATGGCGTCAACGACATTGCTCTTGCCGCAACCGTTGGGGCCGACCACCACGGAAATGCCCTCGTGGAAATTGATGCGGGTCTTGTCCACAAAGGATTTGAAACCCACCATCTCGATGTGCCGGATTCTCATAAAACCTACTTTTTTTAATCTTTTGCCGTCAAAATTGCCCTTTGCGCCCGCCTGAAAAAGCCCCAGGCACAAAATATGATGTCGGTTTTGAAAACTTATACCACAGATTGACGCCTGTCAAGTGAAGATACTAGGGAAAGGAATATTTTTTTAAAAACCTACCACATGTTGATTTCGTTGAAATTTAGGGTATTCGCTGTCTTTATGATTTGTCTTCATCGACGGGCGTCGGATCGTTCTCCGATGCCTCCGCAATGTCGGATGGCGACGGATCGTCTTTCGATATCTGCCTGGAGTCGTCGCCGGAAGTCTTTTTACGCCCCACCAGGAAGGCGGCGCCGGTCGCCAGCAGATATAAGAGGGTCAGCGGAACGCCGAGAATGACCTGTGAGATGATGTCCGGGGGCGTAAAAATCGCGGCCCCAATGAAAATAACCAGCACGGCGTAGCGAAAATTGCGCCACAGCCATTGCGGCGTCACAATCCCCACCCTGGCCAGGAAAAAAACGAAAACCGGAAGCTCGAAAGCGATGCCGAATCCCAAAAGGATATTCAGGGAGAATTTGAAATACTCCCGAACTGTAATCATCGCCTGAATATCCTGCGATTCAAATCCGTGGATGAAAAATTTGAAGCCCAGCGGGAAAACGCCGAAATATCCGAACAAAGCCCCTCCGACGAAAAAGAAGGAACCGATCAAAACGACGAACTTGGTATAAAGTTGTTCTTTTTTGAACAGGCCCGGCGCAATAAAGGCCCATATCTGCCATAGGATGACCGGCGACACGGCGAAAACGGCGGTGACAATGGCGACCTTGATGTACGTGACAAAAGCTTCCGCCGGGGCAGTGAATATCAGCGAACGCCCTTCGCCGAGCACTTCGGTCATCGGAAGCATCAGAATATGGTAAATATCCCTGGCCCAATGCCACGAAGCGAAAAACGCTACCAGCACCGATCCGAAAACGATAAACAATCTCCTGCGCAGTTCGATCAGGTGATTGACAAGACTCATCTTGCCGCCGATTTGCCTGTGGCCGACGTCACTCATCGACGCTCCGACCAGGATCCTGCCTCATGCCTTCGGGACCTTCATGCTTATCGGAAGGGGAATCGGCCTCGCTTCCGTCGAGTGTGTTCACGTCAGCCTCGGACGAATCCTTTGCGCCGGCGTCTGCGGTCGCTTTCGGTTCATTGAATTCACCGGTTTCCTTATGATTATCTTGAAACTCTTTCATTTCCATGGCGCGAATCTCCTCGCCGATGACCGATTTGAACTCGTCGGTCACGCGCCGGGCCTGACCCATGATGCGCCCGAGGGTCCTGGCGACTTTGGGCAGATTTTTCGGCCCCATCACCAGCAGGATCAGGATCATGAGCATTACAATTTCCGCACCGCCGATGTCGAACATAAGCTTTCTTTCAGCGTTGAAGGCGCCACATCTTGCGCCAAGACTGTTGGCATTATCCGCATACGTCAAGAGCTTTTGGGCAAAATCCGGTGCAGGCCACCCTTCGATGGGCCTCCTTACAGCGAATTTGACAGATTCTTCACGGAAACCTAACATCCGCCACATGCGACGCCTTGCCGAAACATTTGGGCTGATAACACTGATAATATGGGGATTTTGTTCATGCGATAGCGCAAAAACGCAGCCTTTAACGCGACCGCATATCATTGTCATTGTTATCGACACCCTGCGCCCGGATCACATGTCTTGTTACGGCTACGCGCGCCAAACCACCCCATTTATCGATTCTGTGGCGCAAGAGGGTTTACTTTTTGAAAACGCCTACGCGCCCAGTTCCTGGACCGTGCCGTCCACGGCAACGATTCTGACCGGCCTGCAGCCGCAAGAGCATGGCTTGGTGCAGGGCATTCTTCAACCGGACAACCAAGTGCTTCGGCAGCATCAGCTTCATCCCGACTCCACCACGCTGGCCGAAAAACTGCGGACATCCGGCTATGAAACTTTCGGCTATTCCGCCAACTCGCACATCACGCGCGCCATGGGCTTCGGACAGGGCTTCAACACATTCAGGGAAATCAACTTCATGAACGCGGAGTTTCTCGAAGCTCTCATCATGCAGGACCTGCCCTCGATTCGTGGATCAGACCACTCGGCAAAGCCATATTTCCTCTTCATGCATTTTGTCGACCCTCATTGGCCCTACATGCATCGCCCCAATTCCATCCGGCGACTTGGCATAGACGACAGCAGCCAGTCCATGCAGGAAGTCCGCGTGTTGGAAGGCGACCCCATGCTTCACTTCTCCCCCGGTTATTTCAGAGAACATGAATCATATCTTCGCGCTCTGACCGATCTGTATGACGGGGAAATCGCTGCGGTGGATGAGGTGATCGGGCGCATACTTGCCGAACTGCCGCGCAGCGAGCAGGCCATGATCGCCATTTTATCCGACCACGGCGAGGCCTTTAGCGAGCACGACACCATGTTGCACGGCTATGACCTGTATGAGGAAACAGTTCGCGTGCCTCTTATCCTGCGCCTGCCGAAAAAAGGCGGACAATTTCCGCCGCACAAGCGCATCAGCGAACGGGCCATGCTCATCGATATCATGCCAACGCTCCTGAAGGCCGCCGGCGTGGATAAGGGCATTTTGCCGGGCGTCGATTTGACGGCGGAAATTCCGCCTTCCCGTGAAACACCGCTACACCTTTCCCGCGGACCAATCCGGTGGCACGGCGCAATCGTCGACCATCGCAAAGGAATCGTTCACGAACACGCGGGGCGAAAGATGCTCTTCGATATCCAAAGCGACCCGGGGGAAACAAAAGACCTTTATCCTCAAGAGGGTCTGTCAGACGACATGAACGCGGCGGTTGAAAGAGCGGTCGTCATCAATCCGAAGATCGTGCCCCATATGATCACCAACGCGAAAATCGGCGATATAAACAAGCTGAAGTCCCTGGGTTATCTGTCCGGCGGGGTCGGAGCGATAGAAACGCCGTGGATCGTATCGATGGGAATCTGCCCACGCATTTTCGACATTGACCGGCAATGCGGCAAAGAGCCTGAATACCTTAAAGGGGATTGCGTCGGCGAGAAAATTGATGCACTCAAAAAGGAAATCTGCCCCGGCATTAAATCCTTCAATCTGCGAAAGAAATGTGAACAATTGAGACTGAATGTTGCCAAGCGCCTGTGCGGCAATGGATCCTAGCGCCTTGTCGCGCATAGAATATTGCATCCGGTCGTCTATTTAATTCCGTCGAAATCCCACTTGAGTGATTTGACCCTGGTGATTTTCCCACACCTCATGGACGATTGGCTGCCCGGCTCTGTCCCAACCACCCTGACTGCGCATCAAACCGTAAGCCCATGCGCGATGTCCTGAATTGAAGTGGTAGTTCGTCAGCCCGAAGACGACTTTCATATGTCCCCACAAGTCCAAGGCGTCAAGTTTCCACGGCGAGGGAGTCAAAAAACTATTGTGGCGCGCGGTGTCGGGGACCGTGGAGCCGCTATTCAGGATGATGAGTTGGGCGAAGTCGCTTCGAAGTTGCGAGAAGAAATACGCGCCGTTAACCCAATCCTCTGTCGAGACGCCAAATGTCGGAACAATCTTATCCTCCGCAGCGCAAAGAATGGTCAACGGAATGGCCGGATCGATATAATGCGCCCACTGGCTTGGGAGGGGACCGGGGATATCGATAATCGGCGATCCGAGAAAATCGGGCATCGCTTCAAACACGCATGCTGCGGGATCGGGCCACTGGCCAGCCGCATCCATCCTCGTCGTCATGGCCGCCGCCAGCGCCGCCACGCGGGCGCCGTAACTGAATCCGCCAAAAATTATGCGGTCGGGATCAGCCAGTCCCTGATCAACGGCTTTTTGCGCGGCATGAAGATAAAGCTCAGCGCTTTTGAGGACGGCGTCATCAGGAAGGTTCAATAAAGGCACGTCCATGTTGGGGAAGATCACCAAAAATCCTCGGCTGGCGTGACGCAGAAAAATCTCGGCCTGCATATCGGGGTTATAGGAACCGGCCAGGCCATGCCCCCAAATCAAGGTGGGATAAGGTCCTCCGCCTTGAGAGCGCAACGGCATGTAGATGTATGCTAAGTGAAAATCACTTTGTTCCTGCATGTATATCACATCCATTTTCACGCCGAGCGACCCATAACCCAGTGCAGGATTGTCGCCCAAAGGCTCTTCCGATTCGGAATCATCGTCGTTGTCGCCAAAAAAATTTTCATCGGCGCCGCCGGAGTCGGGATCATCGTCGCGCGTCGAAAGCGTACCGGGATCAGGCTCAGCGTCATCAGGAGATGAAGCGGAATCGGGATCAATACTTTGGCAGGAAAGACAGAAAAGGAAGGTCGTGCAAGTCAACACAAACAAAAGGGCAAAACTACGGCGGAGGTACATGATTTCTCCTTGTTTCTAATAAAAGCTTTGCCCCTTTTATTGAAATTACTGTATCTCATGGATTTGGCAAAATCAAGAGACTTGCCAAGAAAATTCTCATTGTTAAAAAAGGTGCAACCATCAGATGCGGTGCGTCTCCTGCTCTTGCGTGAGTTTCAGATTCGCCCCAAGATCGACTCGGAATGCGGATCATTATCCGGAGGGCGGCGATGCGAGCGGTGTTGCAGCGGGTGAAATGGGCGAAGGTGGAAGTTAAAGGCGAGATGGTCGGCGAAATCGGCCCCGGCTTGCTGGTCTTTCTCGGCGTCACCGGAAGCGATACGGAAAAAGATCTGGACGCCCTGGCGCGCAAGATCCCCGAACTTCGCATTTTTGAAGATGAACAAGGAAAAATGAACCGATCACTAAAGGATTCGGGAGGCCGAATGCTGGTCGTCTCACAGTTCACGCTCTATGGCGACTGTCGAAAAGGTCGCCGCCCTGGTTTCGGTCACGCCGCCGCGCCCGATCTGGCCGCGCCCATGTACGAAAAATTCTGCGAGCGCTGCCGGGATATGGGAATCCACGTGGAAACCGGTCGCTTCGCCGCCATGATGGATGTCAGTCTCTGCAACGACGGTCCCGTCACGATGCTGCTGGACTCATCGAAATTATTTTAGCGACGCTGTTTTGAATTTGGCGCATGTGTTATAAACAACTCGAATAAATACAGGCATTAGGCCATGCACAAAAAAGTTCTCCTCGTCTCACTATCAGCCACGCTCTTTGCGCTGGCCCTATGCCTTGGCTGCCATTTTTTCGGCGAAAATGACGAATGCGATATTGAATCCGAAACGACGCCAGACGACGACGATGCGAACGATGATGCGAATGACGACGTGAATGACGACGTGAATGACGACGCAGATGATGATATTGATGACGACGCCAATGATGATGTCGATGATGATACCGACGACACCCCTCCCGGAAATTTTCGATTGATTTCGCCGGCAGTCACGGAAGGAAATATTCTCCCTGTAGACTTCACCTGCGACACCAACGACCCGGATTTAGCTAACGGCGCTTCGCCGCCCCTAGCATGGATTTATTCGCCGGGTGCAACGCAATCCCTCGCCGTTGTTATGACCAATACATCTGTAGACGACAGGGTTCATTGGGCCATTGTGAACATCCCGCCGAATATTCAGTTTCTTGAAGAGGCTCTTAGTCCGGCTTCGCTGGCGCTGCCGGAAAACTCGTGGGAGGCCGGAAACGACTTCGACACGCAGGGCTACAGGGGGCCATGTCCGCCGGTGGGCGTTGCTGCCAATTTTTATCGCTTCACGATTTTCGCCCTGGACCGCCTGATCGAAAAACCGGCTAACCCGCCTTACACTTACAATGCCATCAGGCAGCAACTGGAAGACGCCACCATCGAAGATGCCGCCATCAATGTTTTCTACCAGCGCTGATTCATCATTTTTGGAGAAAGGCATGATCCACCGAGTCGCGCGAATGAAGCTGAAAAATCCCAGCGAAGCGAATGCCGTCATGGAAGAGGCCCGCCGCGTCTTCCCCGCATTGTCTGGAGTTGTCGGATTTTCCGCCGGACTCATCACCTACCCTCCCGACAGTGAATACGACATATGCCTACTCATCGATCTTCAAAACGAAGACAAAATCGAGTCCTACAGAATGAGTCCGGGACACCGCGCTTTCGTCGATGATTTCCTTCGGCCCAAACTTGAGAAGATGAATATCTTCAATGTAGAATTGTAGGAGCGACATTCCTGTCGCGAAATGTAGGAGCGACATTCCTGTCGCGAAATGTAGGAGCGACATTCCTGTCGCGATTGCAGGAGTGATTTGTGGATACTGGAGGCGAAAATGAAAAGTCTGATCATATTGTTTGGCGTGTTTTTTCTCTTTTTCGCCGGGTGCGCGGGCGATGACGACGACGACGACGTAGGCTGGTATCCCATACCCGTAGACGAAAACGACGAGAACGCCCTTTATTTTGAGATGGTGAAAATTCCCGCCGGGATTTTCTGGATGGGCTGCAATGACAGCGTTGACGCCGATTGCCAGGCGGATGAGTCGCCGGGCGCCGATGTCGCGCTGGATGAGTATTACATCGACAAATACGAAGTCAGCTTCACAGCTTATCATCTATGCGTGGATGAGGGCGTGTGCCGCGATGTTTTGAACGAGGCTGATCTGGCGAACATCCCCGAAGGAATTTCAGGCGAATCTCCGGCGCTGCTAGTGACTTGGGACGACGCGATGAATTTTTGCGTTTGGGCTGAAAAAACCATTCCCACCGAAGCGCAGTGGGAGAAGGCGGCTCGCGGCGAAGATGGCCTGATCTATCCCTGGGGCAATGCGTGGGACGAACTGGCGCTGAACTGGTTCGACCAGGCTTCTTCGGACGATTTTTTAGGAGGCGCCGTGGACGGATACTCCGCCATGTCTCCCGTAACCGAATTTGCTGAAGGCCAAAGTCCTTACGGTGTTTTCAACATGGCCGGAAACGTATGGGAATGGACCGCAGACTGGTACGATCCGAATTATTACACCGATGCGCCTGCCGACAACCCGACTGGCCCCGCCGATGGCGAATTTAAGACCCTGCGCGGCGGCGGCTGGCACTTAACATATGGAAATGACCCCTCCCCTTATCGCGGCAGCGACCGTGACGACGCCTATCGCCCGGATCAGTTCCATGATGTCATCGGCTTCCGATGCGTGTATAATCCATGATAGAATGAAAATTAGCATATTTCGCCAAGTTCAACCTCGTTTGAAGTAAAAGAGGATGGTGCATGGCGTCCGCGGCGAATGCTCTGGAATACGACGCGATCATAACCGGACTTGTCGACGGTCTGGCTCTTTTTCTTTACGGCATGAACAAGATGGCCGAGTCGCTGAAAGTCGCCGCCGACGGAGCCATGAAAAATGTTGGCGCGGCTGACCTCCAACCGCTTTTCCGCCGCGCTGGCCTGCACCGTCATCACGACCATCGTTCAATCTTCGTCGGTGACCACGGTCCTTGTAGTCGGTTTTATCAGCGCCGGGATTTTGGGCCTTTCCCAATCCATCGGCGTGATCATAGGCGCGAACGTGGGCGCAATCGTCACCACGCAGATCGTCGCCTTTCAAATCACAAAATATTCACTGCTATCGATAATGAAGAAGATTGAACACTCACACGCGCTCCGCTGATCTTCATTGAAAGTCGGAGTCAGGCCACATGAAAAGCGTAATGCAGCCATTGGATACGGCTCAGGAAAAGCTGTTCGAGGCCTTTAAACCGCACGCGAAATCTTTCAGCGGGCTTCGCAACCGTGTTCTCGGAAGACTGCTCATGGTAGCCTTGATTCCCATTTTTATTCTGGCCTTTTATTATCGCTATCAATTCCTCAACACTCTGGAATCCCAGTCGGAACTTTTCCTGCAAACCATCGCAAAAGGCCGCCAGAGTTCCGTCGATCAAATGATTGCCAATAAAATGGCCGCTCTGAAAAGCCTCTCCGGGTTTATCCTCCCCAACACTCCTACAACGGATCAGGAGATGAAGGGCTTTCTTGCTTTTCTGCAGAGAATGGACGCAACAATCCTTTTTTTCAGGCGGGCAAGCTATCGACCATGGGTGAAATGGCAGCGGGTGTCGCGCATGAAATCAACAACCCTCTGGCAGTCATACTTTCGGAACTCGGCGTGATGGAAGACATCCTCGATCCTGAATTCGCCGAAACATTTGACCAGGAGGAATTCACCGAACGAATCAATTCCGCAAAGCAGGAAATCATGCGCTGCCGGAATATCGCTCAAAAACTCCTTGGGCTGTCCCGGCACAGCGATTCCTTTGAAATAACTCTTCCCCAAAAAAGTTTCTTCACCGGATGTTGCGAAATACCTGCCCTTAGGCCTGGGGCCAGTGTGTGGTCAGCGGTCAGTTCAAGGTCGCGCTAATGATCCAACCATCCTGACAACAATATCAGAATAAGAGCCATTTCGAGAAAATAGCTCAAGGCCTTGCCTTGAATCTTCTCGTCAAGATCGCGCTAATGATCCAACCATCCTGACGACAATATCAGAATGGGAGCCATGTCGAGAAAAAATAGCTCAAAGCCTTGCCTTGAATCTTCTCGTCAAGATCGCGTTAACGATGCCCCAATCTTCCTGATAATATTACAAGGATAGATGCCATTACGAGACCAATAGCTCAAGGCCTTGCCTTGTTCTTCTCGTCAAGATCGCGTTAACGATGCCCCAATCTTCCTGATGATATTACAAGGATAGATGCCATTACGAGACCAATAGCTCAAGGCCTTGCCTTGTTCTTCCCGACAAAAGTACGATGAGAGAAACCAATATAAGTGTATCTGTTCGCGGTCATACCGCGTCAGATGCACCTGGCGAGGATGTTGATAACGTCAAGAACTTCAATATTGTCATCCACGCTTTGAAAAATGCGCTGTGCATCGGGGCAGGCGACAGCCAACGCCGTGGCGTCGCTTTCGTAAAACTCGGCCAGGCGGGCTTTAGCGATTTCCTTGGCCAGATCCGGATTCGTGATAGGCAGGCCTCCATTGGCGCCGCATGAATCGGCCTTTTCGCGGTTGCGGGAAAACTCCACCGGTGCCTCACGAAGCACGGCGCCGAGAATGGAGCGTGGTTCATCGTAAACACCCAAATAACGACCGAGATAATCCGCGTCGTGATACATCACGCGTTGCGGGAACTGTTTGCGTACGTCGAATCGTCCATCCTTGACCATCGGCCACAGAAATTCGGCAATGTGAAAAACCTTTGGGGGAACTTTCAAACCCATCTGTTCAAACTCGACTTTCAGCTCATACACAGCCGCCGGACTGCCCGAGACGACCACTTTGCATCGACTGATTTTATCCGCCAATTTTGCGGCGTTGGCCCCATATTCCTTCCGCAAACCCAGCTCACGCAAAGTCGTGCCGCAATCAATGGGATCGCCGTCATAGCAGGCGACATAATCAATATCCATGGCCTCGAAGAGTTTGAAAGTATCCTGAATCACCGAGGGGTTATTGTAGATGTGTCCCGCGCCGGGAAGGTACATCACCTGCGCATCCTGGTTGAAATAACTTTCGGGCAAAAGGGTTCTCACGCGAGCGCTCAAATTGTCCCCGAAGGGGTTTTGATGCTGCTTCCAGAACTTGAAATATTCGACGACTTCCCAGGGAAGCTTGTTTTCGATTGCAGCTTTTTCCCGCGCGGCGATCATGACGAGCGGCACTTCGATGAGATGGTCGCAGTACTCACGACACAGCATGCACCCGGAGCACTGGTACATGGTATGGGCAATCTCGCGATTGAAATCGACAATGCCTTCGCGCACCATATGCAGCAAAGTCATCCTTCCCCATGGCGAATAACTCTCCACCCCGGAAGCGTTGCCCACAGGGCAGCAGAATTTGCACATTTTCGGGCAATATGTGCAGAATTCTATTTCGCGAAAATATTTTTTGAACATGGTCAATTTTCCACCCTCATCTGTCTTTTTCACAATCCCAGTTTTCCGGGATTCAGAATTCTGTTGGGGTCGATTTCGACCTTGACCTCTTTGAGCCAATTGTGGGCCGCCCCCATCTGCTCAGCGAACAGGCCAGCGCCACGCAATCCCACGCCGCTGGTAGGTATAAACGCGCCACCGCTCGATTGGACTGCCTTAACGGCTTTATCCCAGAGATTTTTGTGCAGATCGATATCCGATTCCTTCGTTGCTTTAGCCGTAATCGTAAAGGTCAGCGCCGCGCCTTGCGAAGTGGGGCGGCTCAGAAATGCGCAAATTTCAAATCGCTTTGAAAGCGCCTTGGCGAGACTCTCATACACATTCTGTATCGAGCTCCATGGAGCGCCGATTTCGATGGTGTCAATGATCACGCCTTTGCGCGAGAAGGCGGGGCTCGTCCGAAAAGCTCTGGAAAAACGATGTTCCATGCGATATTGGGAGGGTTCCTCGCCCCGCGAATCTCCACCATAGTCCGAGCAGATTGCCTCGGCGATTCGGCTCTCCATTTCTGTTCGCGATTCATGCCCCTCAAAGGTAATCAGCAGCATATTCCCGGATAAGCGCAGCTTGGAATCAGCAAAAAACTCCGCGGTTTCACTTTTGTCAAAAAGGTGAATTGTGCTCGGGCGCAGGCCGCGATGAAGCATCTGCCGGGCGGCCAAAACACCGTCTGAGAATTTTTTGAAGCGAAACGAGAGGTGCGCAACGCTGCGACTGCGAACATGAATCCGCAGTTTGACTCGCGTCATAATCGCCAGCGTCCCCTCGCTGCCCGTGAGCAGGCGGTTAAAGTCCGGGCCTGTGGCGGACCTGGGCGCCGTTCTCGTTTTGACTATAGAGCCGTCGGGAAGCACGGCCTGCATGCTCACAACCATGTCCGCAATGCCGCCGTATTTGGTGAGCGCTTCTCCCGCGCTACGCGTGGCGACCCATCCCCCCAAAGTCGATGCCCGGAAATTCCATGGGAAATGTCCGAGCGTAAATCCCTTTCGGTTTAGCTCGTGTTCCAGATGCTCTCCCAAAATTCCGGCCTGCGCCGAGACGATCAGCGATTCATCGTCGATGGACAGAATGCGGTTCATGCGCTTCATATCGCATACGATTCCGCCCTCCAGAGGTGCCACGGAACCGCGCCTGCTCGTGCCGGCGCCGTAAGGGAGAATCGGTATTTTCCATCGGCTCGCCACGCGCATCAAGCGGCTTATCTCCTCGACAGCCACGGGCCTGACGATGAAGTCGGCGCCGCTTGCCGCGCGCCCCGCGCGACGAGCGATCAGCGATTCCGGCGAAATATCTTGCGCGTACAATAGCGTCTCCACGCTGGAATTCCGCACGCGGTTCGACCCGAAAATCTCCTTGAGACGGTGGAATATTTCTACATTGCCTTTAAAGCGGCTTGGCATTTTTATCACCGTGTCGGGGAGGCATTGCCTGTGTCCCGGTGTTGTTTTGCGCACGCCATTTACGACCGCGTCGCCAAAGTCGTTATCAAAGTCCCATCTTGCCGGGATTCATTATATTGTCCGGATCTCCGGCATCCTTCACGGCCCTGAAGATGTTCATCAGATCACCGTGTTGCTCCACCATATATTCCGCCTTCGACAAACCGATGCCGTGATGATGGCTGATAGTGCCGCCGACGCGTAAGGTCGCCTCCATCGCCAGACGCCATATTTTCCGGTGCGCTTTCTCGGCTTCAATAGAGTTCTTCGCCGACGACAGGAAAGTGAAATAAATCGAGCAACCATCGTCGTAGGAGTGAGAAAAGTGCGCCATAAGAAAAGCCCGGGGGCGAATGGCGTCCCGTATTTCCTCGAACAGGGGTATGAGCTTTTTCCACGTGGAGGCAACTTCAATCGTGTCCACGAAAGCGCCGTTATAAAAAACTTTGCTCATCTTATAACTGACATGATAGCGGTTTTTGAACCATTTGAGCGCTGGGTCCGGGCCGCAGTTTTTGCCGCCAAGTTTCTCGCACAGGCGCACCGCCGTTTCATACTCGTATTCCGCAATAGCCTCCTGGCCTTCAAACATCAAAATGAGCAGACAGCCGTCTTTGCTGAATTTTTCCAGAAGGTTGGCCACTTCAGACCATCGGGCCACGAAGCGCTGCGCCTTGTTGAAAAAGCCCGGCGCTATGGTGCGCAAACGAGTTTCGATCTGCGTGACGGGCAGAAAATCCGCCAGGCCCACGCCGGCGCTTTCTTCCGCGCCCTTGCTGCCGACCAGCATGGTGTCCAATTCGTCATAAAGCCTCATGGAGGCGGGCCGCAATCCGTGCTGCATAATCAGGCGCATGGCCTGCGTGCCGGAAGGAGCGTCCGGAAAATTAAAACCGACAAAGCGCCGGGATTCGGGATTCGGGTGAATGCGGCAGGTGACCTTGGTGATGACGCCGAGCGTTCCTTCGCTGCCGATGAGAACCTGCTTCCAGTCCGGGCCGGAATCGTATCCGGGCACGGGACTGATTTGCGTGATATCGCCGCTCGGCGAAACGAATTCGAGTCCCATGACTATATCTTCGATCTTGCCATATTTGCTCGAAAGCTGCCCCGCGCTTCTGGCCGCCGCCCAGCCGCCCAGCGTGGAACAATAGATGCTGCTGGGGAAATGCCCAAGGGTATAGCCTCGGCGGTTCAGTTCCATCTCAAAGGTCTGGCCCATTATCCCCGATTCGGCGACGACGGTCATGTTTTCCGCCGAAACATCGAGGATGCCGTTCATTTTTTTCAGATCGAGAGATATCCCGCCGTGAATCGGCAGGACTCCGCCGCACACGCCCGAACCGGCGCCGAAGGGAATGACCGGCATGCGAATCGACTTCGCCAGCTTGACGACTTCGGCGACGTGCTCGGCGTTTTCAGGCCAGACGACGACATCCGCGAAGTACTCCACCACGCCTTCGGCATGGTGCATAAGGCTGACCGGAAACATATCCCGGCTGTTCAGGAGACGCTTAACCGGCGACACGGACACGTTGTTTTCACCGACGATGTCGATCAGTTTTTGAACTATCTCCGGTGCGGCCGGGGCTGGAATTTTTAAGGTCATCGACCCCTCGAAGGTTTGCTAAAAACGCAAAGCCCCAAAAGTGTAGGAGTCTATGCCGCATCGTGTCAAGTTTCATTCACGTAACTCGCCCGGACCGCCAAAACAAAATAAATGGCGGTGAATGGCGGAGTTACACTTGGATTGGTTTCTGCTATGCTGAAAATTGAAGGAAATGGGATTATTAAAGGTTCTCGTGTATGGAAACAGCAGCCAAAAAAAACATCAGGCTAAATAAACTTGATTTTCCTGTTGACGATGAATCTATCTGGAAATCACGCTTGGATGGAAGCCTGTTAAAATCTGGCCTATTATTTTTTGACATGGGAGATTTTGATGCTTGAAACGAAAAAAGTCATTGTCGAGTGTGGAATAGAAGAGAAATTTGAAACGACGATGAAGCTTGATAATGGTAGATACGTAGCAGATCTGCGAATTAATGGCGTCCTCTACCATTTTGAGCAAATGCCCAAAGAAGAATTTGTTTCGCTTTATAAAGTTGATCAAGATCCAGACTACGAACCAAAATCTGACGAAGATGGAATGTGCTTTATTATTGCTCCTTTTCCAAAGTGAACTCGATGGCCGATCCCAAAAGCAGATATGGAAAACTTTGGTCCCGACGAGAATTGATTTTGGCTTTATTTCTCTATTGCCAAATTCCTTTCAACCACACGAATTCTCGCAATAATGAAGTCAAACGTTTAGCTACTGATATTGGACGAACTCCAGGTTCTGTCGCTAGAAAACTTGGAAATTTTGGTTCCTTCGACCCATTATTAGCTGCAAAAGGCATTAAGGGCTTGATACACGCCGGAAAAGGAGACCGCGAAGTTTGGGATGAGTATAATGGGCATTGGGATAAACTCGTTAAAGATACTAACTCGCTTGTGCTGGAAGCAGATCGATTTTCAAATGAGACCAATCAGGTCAATGCTTTCGACCTAGAGTCGAACATTGTTAGACCACAAGGTCCGACCAGTGAATATCGTAATATTTTAACAAGACGATACCAGTCCTTTTTTCGGCGTGCCGTTTTGTCGAGCTATAATTTTTCTTGCTGCATATGTGGCCTTGATCTACCCGAATTGCTTATTGCTAGCCACATACTTCCATGGTCAGAAAACGATGAAGCTCGAACCGACCCAAGAAATGGTTTATGCCTTTGCGCGATACATGATAAGGCATTCGACTCTGGCCTCATTTCCGTTGATACTGAACATAAAATACAATTTTCTAATATCATTAAAAAGTCACAAAATAAATACGTTGGCGTTTTTTTGCTTGAATTTGAGGGTAAATCGATCCAACTTCCCCATCGATTTTCTCCCGATCCGAAATATCTTTCCTGGCATTTATCAAATAGATTTTTAAGCTAATCCACTGCTCGCAATTGACAAAAGGCGATGGATTTCATAAATATTTCTCATGATTCGACGGAACCATCATCATAGTCATTACCACGCGCCCCATGAAGAAAGGGCCGGTTGATGGTTTAGTCTTTCGACAATTGACACCAAAAACGCCGGCCACGGGGTCGGCGTTTTTTATTGTTTGAAACGGAGTTGAGATAAATGGCTGAAAAAACTGATGAAACCACGCTTCGCCTGGCCCTGCCCAAAGGCCGCATGGGGGAAGGCGTCTTCAAGTTGCTGACGGACGCGGGAATTCGGATCAAAATGGGCGAACGCGACTATCGGCCCCGCATTTCCCTGCCCGGATTCGAAACGAAAATCCTCAAACCGCAAAACATTGTCGAAATGCTCCATCTCGGATCCCGGGATGTCGGTTTTGCCGGAGCGGATTGGGTGGAGGAACTCAAAGCCGATGTTGTGGAACTGCTGGATACGGAGCTGGATCCGGTGCGCGTCGTGGCTGCTGCGTCCCCTGATATTCTCATCAAAGGCGATCTGCCCAGGCGACATCTTGTGGTGGCTTCGGAATATGAAAATCTCACAAATGCCTGGATCCGAAACCGGAAAATGAAAGCGGCCTTCGTGCGGTCCTACGGCGCCACGGAGGTTTTCCCGCCGGAGGACGCGGACTGCATCATCGACAACACCGCCACCGGCGCCACGCTGCGTGCGGGGGGATTGGAGATCGTCGATGTGCTGATGCAATCCTCCACGCGCTTTTACGCCAATCCGAAATCTCTCAGGAATAGGGGCAAGAAAAAATCCATTGAGCGATTCGTTCTTTTGATAGAGTCGGTCCTCAATGCGAGAAAGCGCGTCATGGTTGAAGTGAACGTGACGGCAAAAAATCTCAACAAGCTCATCAACCTGCTGCCATGCATGCGAAAGCCGACGGTCGCGCCCCTTTTCGGGGAGGATGCTTACGCGGTGAAGGCCGCAGTGCCCAAGGACCAGTTGCCCTTACTCATTCCGAAAATCAAAGCCTGCGGCGGAACCGACATCGTTGTCACCGCGCCGGATCAGCTTGTTTCCTAAAAGGCGAGGGAGACGCTATGACGCGCAATATTTTACCAGGGCCTGTTCCGGCCGCTTTCCTGGACAAGCTGACAGAGTATTCCATATCGAAAGCGCCGGCGCCCACGAACCTGAAACTCAACGCCAATGAAGGACCCCCGCCGCCCATATCGCTTTTTGAGATACTCAGCGAGCCAAGCGCGGACAACATGAACCTCTACGTCAAGCCGGAATCCCTGGAAGCTCAGATAGCCGAGCGCATGGGAATCGAAAGCGGGCAAGTGCTGGTCACCGCCGGCGGCGATGACGCGATCAAGCGATGCTGTACGGTGTATCTGCGCACGGGCCGTGAGATGATCCTTCCGCAACCCTCCTTTGAGATGTTCACAATGTTCGCGCAACAAGCTGAAGGGCGGATCGTGGATGTTTCCTGGGAGGCAGAAGATTTTCCGATCCGCGAAATCATTGCCGCCATTAATGAGAACACCGGCATCATCACTGTGACTTCGCCGAACAACCCTACGGGGTGCGTCGCGAGCGCCGAGGATCTGCGCCGGATCAGCGAAGCGGCTCCAAAGGCCCTGCTTATGGCAGATATGGCCTACACACATTTCGCCGATGAGGATTTGACCGAAACTGTCCTGAAACTTCCCAACGCCATCGGGATATACACATTTTCCAAGGCCTGGCGCCTGGCGGGATTGCGCGTTGGATTCGCCGTGGGACCGGAAAAGCTGATTGAGCCTCTTCGACGCGCGGGACTGCCTTACCCGCTTTCGAGCGTTTCATTGGCCTTGGCGCAAAAGTGGTTTGTCAGCGGCCAGGCCTCCGTGGCAAAATACGTTTCCCGAGTGCGCGATGAACGCGAAACTCTGCGGCGGCTCCTTGGCGAAATCGGCGCGAGACCGACGAACTCCCAGGCGAATTTCGCCTTCGCCCGCTTCAACGATCCTCAGTGGATTCGCGACGCGCTGGGCGGCATGGGGATCGCGACTCGTTTTATTCCGCCGCAAAAAAAGTTTAAGGGCGCCGTGCGAATCACCTGCCCGGGCAATGAAGCCGATTTTGCACGCCTGACGCATTCGCTCAATGTCGTTTGCCGTCCGCAGGCTTTGATTTTCGATATGGACGGCGTTTTGGCCAACGATTCAAAATCCTTCCGACAGGCGATCATCGACACGGCCAGGAGTTACGGCGTATCGCTGACGGCAAAAGATATCGCAGAGGCGGAAGCAGGCGGTGAGGCCAACAATTCCTGGGCGCTCACGCAAATCCTGCTGCGCCGTCATGGAACGCAGGCGGACATCAAGGAAGTGACCGAGCGTTTTGAACGGCTGTATCAGGGCGAAAACGGTCGGCCCGGCTTATGGGAAACCGAAACATTATTGCCAAGATGTGGCTGGCTTCAAAAATTATCGGAACGATACCCGCTGGCCATCGTCACCGGACGTCCGAGAAAAGACGCTGTGCGATTCTGTGTAAAAGAAGGCATCAGCGAATTTTTTAAATTCATGGTCTGCGCGGAAGATGCGGCCCTGAAGCCGGACCCCGCCCCGCTGACACTGGCGCTAAAAAACCTCAAGGTACGGTGGGCCTGGATGATGGGAGATACGCCGGACGACATTGTCGCCGCTCGGCGGGCGGGCGTTTTGCCCATAGGCATCATCGCGCCCGGATACGACGTTGAGACCACGAAAACTGTTTTACACGCCGCCGGAGCGGCTCGCGTGTTTGAAAACCTTCAACAACTGGAGGGTGTGCTGCCATGAAGCTTCGACAAGCCAAGACCACCAGAAAAACAAATGAAACCGACATCTCATGCGATCTGACTCTTGACGGCGCGGGCCTGGGAAAAATCGAAACCGGCGTCGGATTTTTCGACCATATGCTGCATGCATTAGCCCGGCACAGCGGAATGGACATGGAACTTTTCTGCAATGGCGACCTTGAAGTGGACGACCATCACAGCGTGGAAGACTGCGCCATCGTTTTGGGAACAGCCCTGGACGAGGCGCTGGGCGACCGAAAAGGCATCGCACGCTTCGGATGGGCCTTTGCGCCGATGGACGAAGCGCTGGCGCGCGCTACGGTGGACATTTCCGGCAGACCTTTCACGGTGATCCATCTCGGTCTGACGCGAGAAAAGATCGGCGACCTGGCTTGTGAAAATATCGCACATGCCTTGCGTTCATTCGCCGTGGCAGCGCGAATCACGCTGCACGTTGAGGTTCTGTACGGAGACAACGACCACCACCGCGCGGAAGCCGCGTTCAAGGCGGTCGCGTTGGCCCTTCGACAAGCGATAGCGCTCGATGGTTCGACCGACGCACGCAGCACCAAAGGAACTCTGGCATGAAAGATGTGCTGGTCCTGAAAACAGGCATCGCAAACCTGGCGTCAATTGTCGCCGGACTGCGGCGCGCGGGCGCGCGGGCGTATTTCAGCGATGATCCCGATGAAATCCATGCAGCGGCGCATGTTGTGCTTCCCGGCGTCGGAGCATTTAAGGCGGGAATGGATGTTCTGGCCCAAAGCCGGCTCATCGAACCCTTGAAAAAGCGCTTCGCTGAAAATAAGGCCACTCTTGCGGTATGCCTGGGTTTGCAACTTCTGTGCTCAGAAAGCGAAGAAGACCCGGGCATCGCCGGTCTCGGCCTGATCGATCAAAAAGTCCGGCGCTTTCCCGATACGCTTCGCGTGCCGCAACTCGGCTGGAACATGGTGAAACCGGTTGCTGAAAGTGAAATGCTCTCACCGGGCTACGCCTATTTCGCCAACTCCTTTCGCCTGATCGAAAAGCCGTCGGGCTGGATGGCGGCTTTCGCCGATTACGGCGGGAGTTTCGTTGCCGCGATGGAGCGAGGTTCCTGGTTGGCGTGTCAGTTTCACCCGGAGCTGTCAGGCCCGTGGGGAGCGAAGCTTATCGGGCGATGGCTCCAAAAGGAGAATGCCTCTTGCTGACAAAAAGAATTATCCCCTGCCTCGATGTGAAGGACGGTCGCGTTGTCAAAGGCGTAAAGTTTCAAGGATTGCGCGACGCGGGATCACCGGTGGAACTGGCAAAGGCCTACGAGGAACAAGGCGCGGATGAACTGGTGCTCCTGGATGTATCCGCAACGCCCGAAGGACGAAATACGGCTCTGAAGACCGTTGAGATGGTACGGAGCGTGCTGTCCATTCCGCTGACAGTCGGCGGCGGCATCCGCACCGCGCAAGACGCGCAAAATCTTCTGGAAGCCGGAGCGGACAAAGTGGGAATCAATACCGCCGCCGTGAAAGACCCGGAACTGATCGGCGTGATCGCTCGGCGTTTCGGACGCCAATGCACGGTCCTGGCCGTGGACGCCAAGCGAGTCGGCGCGAAAAAGTGGCAGGTCGTTGTGCTCTCCGGAAAAAACGATACGGGACTCGACGTAATCGATTGGATTAAAAGCGCTTGTGAGCGGGGCGCCGGTGAAATCCTTTTGACATGCTGGGATCGGGACGGCACGCGCGAAGGATATGATCTGGAGCTTATCCAGGCGGCTGCGGCCGCGGTGAATGTGCCGATCATCGCTTCGGGCGGCGTTGACAATCCCCAACATCTGCTGGAAGGCGTTAAAGTCGGCGCCGACGCCGTTTTGGCGGCGTCAATTTTTCATTACGGCGAATATTCCGTGGGCGAAGTCAAACGCTTTTTGAAAAGCGAAGGCGTGGAGGTGCGATTGTGATTATTCCTTCCATTGATTTGATGAATGGCAATGCGGTGCAACTGGTGGGAGGCCGGGAAAAATCCCTGGATGCGGGCGACCCCATGCCCATCGCCGAGCAGTTCCGACTGGCCGGAGAAATCGCGGTGGTGGACCTGGACGCAGCGCTCAGCCAGGGATCGAACACGGAAGTTATCAAGAAGCTCGTCCGCATCGCGCCTTGCCGCGTCGGCGGCGGGATACGCGACGCAGGCGCCGCCCTCGACTGGCTTGACGCCGGAGCAACGAAAGTCGTTTTGGGCACAGCTGCCAGGCCCGAAGTGCTGAAAAAACTTCCCAAGGATCGCGTGGTCGCCGCTCTGGACGCGGTTGACGGCGAAGTCGTCGTGGAAGGGTGGCGAACGAAAACCGGAGAAAGCGTCCTGGACAGAATGAAGGAGCTTCGCAATCTGGCGGGCGGTTTTCTGGTGACTTTCATCGAACGCGAGGGGCGCATGAAAGGCACGGCGATACAGCGCATCGCGGAGTTGAAAGAAGCATGCGGCGATGCGCAGCTTACGGTCGCGGGGGGGTTCACGACGCCCGAGGAAATCGCGCAAGCGGATCGCCTGGGCGCCGACGCGCAGGTGGGCATGGCCCTCTATCGCGGACGAATGAATTTGGCTGACGGCATTGCCGCCCCGCTGAAATCAGACCGTCCCGACGGACTGTGGCCGACGGTCGTCGTTGACGAACTGGGCATAGCACTCGGCCTGGCCTGGTCCAATTTGAAAAGTTTGCGTGAGGCCGTAAAACTGCGCCGTGGCGTTTACCACTCACGCCAGCGCGGCCTTTGGATCAAAGGCGAAAGCTCCGGCGCAACGCAGGAACTGCTTCGCATCGATGCGGACTGCGATCGGGATGCCCTAAAATTTACGGTTTCGCAGCGAGGATCGGGATTCTGTCATTTGGGAACCCGCAGTTGTTGGGGAGCTGATGAAGGGATTTCGCATCTTGCGCGCCGTCTGGCGGATCGTTTGAAAGATGCGCCTGAAGCTTCGTACACCGCACGACTTTCCCGCGATCCGGATTTGTTACGCAACAAATTGCTGGAGGAGGCGGGTGAACTGGCCGAAGCCGAAACGAAAGATGAAGTGATTTGGGAGGCCGCGGACCTGATTTATTTCACGCTGGCGAAGATGGCTTCAAAAAATGTATCGCTGAAAGACATCGCCGACGAACTGGACTTTCGTTCACGCCGCGTTTCTCGCAGACCGGGAAACGCCAAGACATGAGCCTTTTGGAGTCAACATGAGCGAATCCATACTCAGGCGCATCAAACCCGATCAGATTAAAGCGCGGCGCACAACGGGCGCGGACATGGAAGCAACGGCTAAAGCTCTTGAGATCGTTGCCGATGTCCAGAAACGCGGTCGGAAGGCCCTGCTCGATTACGGATTGCGTTTCGGCGATATCCAAAAGGATGAGAAATGGATTTTCGACCAAAGCGATTTTGATGAGGCCCTGGCGTCGCTGCCGGTCGATAAGCGAGATCTGCTGCGGGCAATGGCGAAGCGAATCGAAGGCTTTGCCGTCTCCCAGCGCCAATGCCTGACGGACCTGTCAACGGACATCGAAGGAGGAAAGGCCGGACATTTGGTCACGCCGGTTAAGCGGGCCGCCTGTTATGCGCCCGGCGGCCGATACCCCCTGCCCTCTTCCGTACTCATGACCGTGATCCCCGCGAAGGTGGCTGGAGTCGAAACAATCTGGGTCGCCTCGCCGCGTCCCGAGGTGGAAGTCCTGGCCGCATGCGCGGTCTCCGGCGCGGATCATCTGCTCGGCATTGGCGGGGCGCAGGCTATTGCGGCTTTTGCATTCGGCGCAGGTGAAATCCCTGCCTGCGATGTCATCGTCGGACCTGGAAATCGTTTTGTCACCGCAGCGAAAAGGCTTGTGAGCGGTCAGGTTCGTATCGATATGCCCGCGGGACCTTCCGAACTTGTGGTATTGGCCGATGACACGGCCGATCCCGCCTGGGCGGCCGCGGACATGCTGGCTCAGGCGGAGCATGACCCCGACGCATTGGTTATTCTTGTCGCCCTGGATGAATCGACAGCGGCCCGCGCGTGCGATCAACTGGCCTTGCAGCTTGATGACCTTCCGACAAGCGCTGTCGCACGTGAAGCTTTGAAAAATGCTTTTTCGGTCATTGCGCCGGATATCGAAAAAGGAATCGAAATATGTAATCGATTGGCGCCGGAGCACCTGTCCGTCATGGTGCGCGACGCGAAGGGCGTCGCAAAGCGTCTGCGTAATTATGGTGCGTTATTCATCGGTTCGCAGACGGCGCAAGCGCTTGGGGACTACGGCGCGGGGCCGAACCATGTTCTGCCGACCGGTGGAAGCGCCCGATCCTTCGGCGGATTGTCCGTGTTCAATTTTCTCAAAGTCAACACCTGGATTCGGATCGATGAACGCGAAAACGCGGCCGAATTATTTCATGAGGCCACGCAGATGGCTGAGATCGAAGGGCTTTCGGGGCATGCCAATTCCCTGAAACTGCGATTGAAGCGATAAGCAAATTTCAGATTGCAAACACTGCGTCTTTTGACCTCCAACTTCTAACTTCCAACTTCCAACTTCTGACTTCTGACTTCTGACTTCCGGCCTCCAAACCCCATGTTGACATTTTCGCTTATGGGTAGGACTATTTAACGCACTTGATGGTCAAGAATTTTTGTGGATTACAATGAATCGATCCCGATCTAAAGTTATTTTTACGCCGGTTCTCATTGCTGTCGCCGCGCTGTGCCTGTTTTGGGCCTGCGCCGACGGTGATGATGATGATGATTTCCCGTGGGAAGAAACTCAGCAGACGCATCCGGCCCTGATGGGACCCGGCATCCCTGGCAAAACAATATTAAACGATCCCAAACAACGAAGGGTTGAGGAATACCAACGCGAGTTGCTTGCCGAATGGCACGCAGGCGACCCTGAAGACACCAATCATGACGGAAAAATTTCGTTTGAGAATCTTCCCAAAAAGCACGTCGGCAAGGATCGATTCTTTCCCGATGCAATCCTGGACAGTGCACTTTCCGGCAACGTGTTGATCGAAACCACTTATTCCAATTACGTGTCTTTCTCGCCAACGGAATGGTTCGGCCTTCTCATCGCCCACTTTCAAGGTCTTGGTTTCAATGTCAGCACCACCGATTCCTTCAGCAACCTGCTGACTTACGACTTAGTTATCTTGAAGACGCCGAGGTACATGAACGCTTCGGATGTCAATCTTGTCAGAACTTTCTTAGACAGTGGAGGCATCGTTTGGATATTCGGCGAATACTATCCCGATGCAAATTTGGGGACCAATGACCTTCTCTCCGGTCTGAATGCGGGTATTCATTTAAATGCCACAAACGGCCCCGCCTGCGAACCCATAAATTATTATTCCATTCCCACATGGCCCGTTTTTCAGGACTTCACCACCCACTGCCTGAATGACAGTCTGACCCAGGCGCTCCACCTAGCTGTCAGCTTTGCTGAGATCGTCAACCCCGCCCAGGTTTTGTATTACTCCACGGAATCGTCTTATTTGAGGGACAATCCTTCCATTACCGGTCCATTTCCCATTGCCGTATTGCCCGATCCGACTGTTCACCCCAATTGGAAATTGGTGGTAGTTGGCGACACCAACGTTTTCGCCAGCTACTCTGGGAATGACTACCTTCACATGTACGACAACGCCCAAATGGCAACGAACTGGGCTCTATGGTGTCAGCAGTGCCAGATAGACGCCGACTGCGACGACGGCTTGTTTTGCAACGGCGACGAGTTCTGCAACGAAGATACCGATACATGCAATCATTCCGAAGATCCCTGCGGCGATGATGGCGCTTTTTGTAATGGCGATGAGTCATGCAATGAAACGACAGACGAATGCGATAGCAGCGGCGATCCTTGTGAGCCCTGGGAACTTTGTGATGAAGAAAATGATACGTGCTTAACGACAACAACGACTTCAACAACAACCATCGAGCCGCCGACCACCACAACGCAAGAGCCAGCGACAACAACAATCACCTCGACGACTTCCACATCGACCAGTACGACGACTTTCCCAACAGATGACGATAATGCCGATGACGACAGCATTGAATCCGATATACCTGTCGGCGATAAGGACGATGGCGATGCCTGGCCTGAGGGAAAGGTGACCGGCGGCTGTTACGGTTGCGGAGGATAGGTGACTGTGGGGCGAACTGAAAATGGCATGACAGGCACGTCCGAGGCCTAGCGATGCCAGTCACCATTTTCCAACTTCTGACTTCCTGTTTCTGACTTCTGACTTCTAGCTTCTGTCTTCTAGCAAAAACCCATTATGCTTGATGACATCCTGATACCATCTTCCGCTGGCCTTGATGGTGCGCTTTTGCGTGGCGTAGTCGACGTGCACGATGCCGAAGCGTTTTGAAAACCCCTGAGCCCACTCGAAATTGTCCATGAACGACCATGCAAAATATCCGCGAACATCCATGCCATCGGAGATTGCTTTGTGGACCTGCGCGAGGCACCCGGCGAAAACTTCAATGCGGTTATCATCGCGCACGATGCCGTCCGGCCCGACTTCGTCGTCGAAGGACGCGCCGTTTTCCGTGATATAAACCGGGCCGAGTTTGTATTTGTTACAGACGATGTCCAGCGTTTCGTACATCCCTTCGGGGTAAAACTCCCACCCCATATTTGTATATTTTCGCCCCGGCTGCGGGCCAAGTTCGCCGTCGGAATTGCTCAGGATGATCCGCGTATAATAATTGAGACCGAAAAAATCCAGCTTGGTGGAAATGATTTGCATGTCCCCCTGCTCGATGACCGGCCTGTTTTCGCCAAGCGCCTCCCAACCTTTTTCGGGATAGCGGCCAAGCGCAATCGGCTCCAGCAACCAGCCCCAGCGAAGATCCCAGCGCATTTGCGCCGCCTTGCGATCCTCATCCAAATCGGTGGCGGGATGCACGGGCCACAGGTCTTGCGTGATGCCGATGTTGGGTGTTTTCGGGCAATTGGCGCGCAGCGCGGAAACCGCCAGCCCATGAGAAAGCAGGACGTGGTGCGCCACCTGATAGGCGCTTTTTTGATCGAGAATGTCGCCCGGCGGCCAGCCCTCTTCCAGGTAGGCTTCCATGGCCACGCCCGGTTCGTTGTGCGTGATCCAGTCCGTGACGCGATCTCCGAGACGCGCGGCGACGACGGCGACGAAGTCCGCAAAACAGTGGGCCGTTTCGCGCCCGACCCATCCGCCATATTCGTCCATGAGCGCCTGCGGCATGTCCCAGTGATAGCAAGTGATAAATGGCCGGATGTCAGCTTCCAGCAGCGCATCGACAAGGCGATCGTAGAAATCGAGACCCTTTTCGTTGATCGGCAATTTCCCCGAAGGAAGAATGCGCGGCCACGCGACGGAGAAACGATACGCCCCCATGCCAAGCTTTTTCATCAGCGCCACGTCTTCGCGATAGCGGTGGTAATGATCGCAGGCCACGCGCGCCGTGTCGCCGTTTAATATTTTGCCCGGTTTCTGTTCGTAAACATCCCAGATCGACGGGCTCTTGCCGTCTTCATCCCAGGCGCCCTCAATCTGATGAGCCGCCGTAGCGCTGCCCCACAGAAAATCTTTTGGAAAATTCATTTCACTCACTTAGCGATAGAGTGTCGGATAGACGTTCAGGCCATTGGCGAAAGCGACCGCCTCTTCAACCTCTGCGTGGACAAGATAGAATCTCCACGTGAAGACCGAGTCGGGATTCGTCGTTTCGTCGTAGAAGACCACGTTGTCTTTGTCGTTGTAAATAATGGCCGCAATGTGCGTGTAGGCCTGATCCTTCACCGCGAACCAGCCGTCGGCCAGGCTGATCATGCCGTTGGCCAGGGGCATGGGCCAGTCTGTATCCTCGAAAGCGAAGTCAGCCTTCGTGTACGTGACCGGCTGATCGTCAGCCAGCGCCGGTGTGAATGTCACTTCGCCGCTGCCGGGAAAGCTGACGAACATAAAGCGCGGCTGCCCCGCAGCAACGCCTATGTCCAGACGGTAAATTTCCGGATCATCGGAGTGCGCATACCATTTCTCCTCATACTCCCGTCCGCCAGTGGCGATGACTCGGTCAATGGGCGCCTGCGTTTCCAGGGTCGATTCGGCGGGCGCTTCGATTTGTTCAACAGTTCCGCTTAGGGTATCGATTCTGGCCGTCCCCGTAATGCCCAGGGCCTCTTTGCCACGGCGAATGATTTCACGCGAACGCCAACCGACTTCTGCGGCGCGGGAAACGCCGTAGCCGATTTCACCCTTGTAGGGATTGATCCCGGTGGCGTCGGTCACCATGCCCAGGGCTATCAGCCGCCACGCCTCGCGAAGCTCGTCGTCATTGTCAAGCTGGGCAACCTCGGCGATGGTCTGCGCCGCCATGAGTTCTCGGTAGGCGATGGCCACGCTGGTTCGAACGTGGTTGTCCCGCTCATCTTTTCGCCATAGGCCGCCGCGCCCGAGCCACATCAAAACTCCCTTCGTGGAGCCGGGTTGCCAGGTGCCGTCAAATAGCGGCGGAAGCTCGGCGGGTTGGATGTCGAGGTCCTTTACCGCTTCAACGTATTCCTCGACGGTGGCGATGTCCCAGCCGCCATCCTCTAACGTTTGCAGTTTGTCCTCGTATTCCTGCAAGCAGCCTTCGTTGCGTTTGAACAGGGGCGGAAAGTAAGGATCAAGATCGCAGGTCGCCAGCAGTTCCCCGTCGTTGAGGAAGGTCCACGTGAGCTTGACGATATTTTCGCCGTCGTTGTAATCCACACCCTTCGCTCCAGCGACGAGGTCCAGGTCGCCGAATGCGTAGTAAGGCGCCGCATCCCAGTCGCCGTGCTGATAAATCCACAGGTTCTTGGGCCACACCATCGTCTGGTAGTTATAATCGGCCATGGCAGAAGCCATCCCCATGCCCGCCTGGCCTTCCTGGCAGAACACCGTCGTGGACAGGGGCACACCATGCTCTTCAAAGACGCGTTGCGCTTCTTGCACGCTATGCTCCCAGGCCGGACGACCGTAGCCGATAAAGAGCTGGTCCGAGTAATGGAAACTGACGACGGAAGCCTGCCCGCGATCCGCCAGTGTTTTCAGTTTGTCGAGCACGCCGGGATGCCGCTCGGCCATCACCTCAATCATGTAGGCCTGCATTTCCAGATCGACGCCCCAGCCGGGATGCTCCAGGTACAGGTCCAGCACCGGCTCGAAACTCTCGACGATGATCATATCCTCAACTTCTTTCTCGTTGAGTTCCCATTCGGTGAACAGGTGCTCGAAACCGAAGGGCAAAAATCCCTCCATCCCACCAGCCACGTATTGCACGTTGAAGTGAAACATGGCCGTGGCGAACTTATGTTCGGCCTGCGCATACGCGTTTGTGCCTGTCAATCCAGCCAATGCGACGCAGAGCGCGCAGCCGATGACGAAGTGAAAAGCCGGATTTCGTAAGCGTGTCGGATGGGTCATTAATTTTTCCTTAAAGAAAAGAAGCTCAATCCGTTTATACATATACTAAAAGAGGATTTCGACTCAAGGTGAGCTTGCCGTGACAAAAGGTTTTTCAAGCCGGTAAACGCCACCGTTGACAAAAGCGACTGAACCAAGAGTAGAATCGGCAAGTATGTCTTTTCAAAAATTACTCAAAAATTTATTTTTCACCCTGACAACCTTGATACTCGTTTTTGCCCTGATGGAAACGCTGGCGCGCCTGACTGAGCGTTTCGAGCCGCCGCAACCCGTTGAGACCAGAAGCCCGGTCACGTTTCAAACACTGCCGGACTCGTCGGCTCTTGAAACGATAAGCATCGACGGCAAGGATTTTCTTTCCCTGTCGTGGGGCGGACATCCATCGGCCCTGATGCCGCCGAAAAAGGGCGATGAACTACGCATTATTCTTCTAGGCGGTAGCGCGGCGGATGGTATGGGCATCGCACCGCCGGCGACATTCGCATCCATTCTCGAACGGTTGCTCAACAGCATTTCCGTAAGGCGCGTGAGAGTCATCAACATGGCCCGAACGGGATTTGCCAGCTCACAACTTGCCTGGATGCTGCAACAAGCCGCACCGCTTATTGAACCTGATCTCGTGCTAACGGTTATGGGCAACAATGAATACCTCGACATGCAGCTTAGCCAAAGCGTCGCAATGAAGCCGCTTCAGTTGACCCTGGCCCGACGTCTGGAAAGGCGCTTTGCGTTGGCGCGTTTTTTCAGACCGGGGCAAAAAGTTGTCGAAAATGTCGCCACTGAAAATCATCTGGATGCCATGCAGGATATGAGCGAAAAGCGCAGGGAAACGATCAACGATTATGTTGAAAATCGCCTGAAGCGCTCTGTTCGCAGTATGGCCGTTGCCGCGAAAAGCGTTGGAAGCCGCATGATCGTCAGCACCGTTCCGGCAAATATTCGATACGCCAACTTGCGGGAATGGTTCTTCGCGGGCGACGGGCCTGAGCAACCGCAGGACTTCGTAACAGCCCGCTGGGCCATGCGCTACGGCGCTCCGATGAAAGCCGCTGCCATCATGGGAAAACGGCTCGCGCAAAACGCGAGCGATCATCCCGCCCGATTCGTTTTGGCCATGGCGCTTCAAAAGGCAGGCGAAACGAAAACGGCTTTGGAAGTATATCAAAGACTCGTCAAGGATCTAAAACCCTCCAGCATCGCGGGTGGAAGTTTTAGTGAGTGGTATATGCTGATGAGTTCCATGTCTGAGTTGCAGGAAAAAACGGCTGCAAAGCAGACGGCGAAGCTTTGGTTTCAAAGGGTGGAAGAAAAAATCGACGATGCTTATGGGCGGTGGCAACGAGCGACAATGTACATGGCGCTCGGCGATATCGACAAGGCCCGTCAGTTGTTTCGCGAGGCGCTCGCCATGGATGGACATGTCATACGAACCGGCGAAAGGATCAATCACGTTCTGAAGGTGGCGGCTTCGGCTGGCGGAGTCAGGGCTTTCGATTTAAACACGGAATTTACCCGGCATGAGCCAGACGGCATTTTGGGATACGACTACTTTTTTGATTACTGTCATTACAACGCACGGGGACATATTCTTGCGGCGCATCTGTTGGCCAAGCCGATTGCCAAAGCCTTGGGCATTGAAGGCGAGCTTGCGTCGGCAAAGACGGGCCTGGAAATGGAAAGGAAATTGCGTAAAGGCCGCGAAACGGATTTGCCGGATCTGCGCTGGTGGTCGGGCGCGGATTTTGACGTTTCCCTACTGGTCGATGAAGCTATCGACAACAACCGGAATCCGAGAGCGGAGTTAGCCCGTCATGTCGCAAAATTCGGAGATTCGGCGGCGGCTTCAACATTTCTGGGCAATTGGATGATAGCTGAGCGAAATGACGCGTTCGAGATAAGCGGCAAAGCCTCAGAAAATCAATACCGCAAGGCTCTTGAAATGTCGCCCGATTTCGAACCGGCAAAAAATAACCTGAAGAAATTCATGACCTTTCTGCGCTAAACAAAAAAAATAATCACGCGCATAAAATGAATCGGGACGAATCAGCCTGGCCGATCCGTCCCAAAAACACTTCGGGCTCGCCTGTTAATACAATTAATACAAACCATAGCGCGGGGCCGCGCCGCCATCAAGGCTCCCGTTGCATAAATTTTCGCTATTAACACCCCGTTTGCAACGTAGTGAAGCTGTGCTAATACAGTCTCTCGGTATTTTTCACGCATGAGGTTTGATATGGAATTCATGGAAATAAAAAAAGAAGGTCCTGTCGGGATCATGGTCTGGAAGCATGAGGAGCAAAATCGCTTCACCACACCTTTCCTAAAAGAAATCAACGAAGCGCTCAGCGAACTGGTCGCCGATGACTCCGTTACCTCCGTGGTCATTGCATCGGGATTGGAAAAGTACTTCTCCACGGGATTACATCTCGAATGGATGATGGCGCAGGGCGCCTCCGACCCAAACGCCCTGAAAGAGTTTTTACTTCTTATTCACAAAAACCTGATGTTTTTTACGTCGTATCCAAAACCGCTGGTCGCCGCAATCACCGGGCACATTGTCGCGGCGGGCTGCATTTTCGGCGCGTGCATGGATTATCGTTATATGTCCGAGGACAGAGGCTTTATTCGCCTGCCGGAGGTGCAGATCAACATCCCCTTCTGGCCGGGCATGAGGGCAATCTTTCAGTCCATTTTGCCCCCCAGGACGGTGCGCAACCTGTTTTATACAGGAGATCGTTTTACCGCGAAGCAAGCCATGGAAATGGGCTACGTGGATGCGCTGTTCCCGGCTGATGAAGTTCTTTCCAAGTCCCTTGAACTCGCTGAAAAACTGGGCAGGGCAAAAATGGAAACCTACGCCCATATCAAAAGGGATCTTCGCCGACATGTTTTGCGGATCATGAAAGAAGACGACCCGAAGGCGATTGAATCTTTCATGAGTCAAATGGCCCAAAACCGGTAATTATTTCAGGTCGGGCGATGACAATAAAGTGGAAAAGTTATTTGCCAAGAGTCTGTCGAAGAAATGGCTTTGAAATAAAAATCGCGCTGTCGGCAATCCTTGTCTTGATGATGATCTCAGTAGCATTCGCGCAAAGTGCAAGTGAACGTGAAATGCAAAACGTCCACGTTCCGGCAGGGTGGTTTCTTATGGGTTGCGTGCCGGGAGACGACCTTTGCGGCCAGGACGAAAAGCCACAGAAGAAATTCTTCATTGATGCCTTCACGATCGACGCGCACGAAACGACCGTGAATGAGTATACCCAGTGCGTAAAAACCGGCAAATGCGATAAACCCAGGGGCCGCACCGAGAGCCGGTTTTGCAACTGGGGTCATCCGGATCGAAAGAACCATCCAGTGAACTGCGTAAGTTGGTCGCAGGCCGACGCCTATTGCCGCGAGAAAGGCAAGATGCTTCCCACGCAAGCGCAGTGGGAAAAAGCGGCCAGAGGCGAACTTGTCAACAAGGTCTTTGCCTGGGGAAATGAAAAGGCCGATTGTACGCGAGCCGTGATGGACCCGGGGAAATTGGAGACGCAGGCCGATATTTCCGACGGCTGCGGAAAAAACGGAACCTGGGAAGTTTGCAGCAAATCAAAAAGCTCTGCGGGACTGTGCAATATTGCGGGAAATGTCCGGGAGTGGTGCCTGGACTGGTACGACCCGCAGTTTCTGAATTTCTCAGCGCCGAGCAACCCCTATACAACGTCAAAAACTCGCGAACGTACGTTGCGCGGCGGAAGCTGGCTGCTTGGCGCAAAGGACTTTAGAATATCCGCACGAGGTTTTGAGGAGCCTGACAAGCAGCCTATCGACGTCGGATTTCGATGCGTGAAACAACTGTCGGAGCCATACAATAAGCCGTCGAAGCCCGCTGCCATGAACTCTTCAACCGAATCAGGCCGGAATTAATTATCCCCTCGACGAATGAGTTTCCCTTTTCGCGGCGCCGGATGGTAGCCGCCGCCCGGCGTCACAACCGGGTGTCCGTTGACCAACACGTACTCAATGCCGGAAGGAAAGGCATCCGGTTTCAAGGGCGTACTGTTGGATTGGATCGTGTCCCGGTCGAACATGACAAGGTCGGCCCAATAACCGCGCCGGATCAGTCCACGGTTTTTGATGCCCAGCTGCATCGCCGGCAGGGAAGTCGATTTTCGGATCGCCTCTTGCAGCGTCATGTGCTTTTCGTCCCGCGCGTATTTTGACATCAGTTTTGGGAAACAGTCGTAGAAAAGATGGCTCGGTATTCCGTGGCCCAGGAGCAACGTATCGGTAACGACCGATACATTGGGATCGGACACGGAAGCGTAAACGCTGCGTTCCGCAAATTCATCGCCTGGCCAGGTCGGCGTTTCGTAAACGAGAACGTTGCCGTCCTCTTCCATGAGCATATCGCAGATGGCGTCGAAGGGATGTTTTCCAAGGGCTTTGCCGATGGCGACGAAGTTCATCCCCTGGTATTTCTTGTTGGCGTCCGACCTCACTCCCATCAGATGGATCGATTTAAAACCCATGAGCTTAAAGAAATTCATGGACCAAGTGTCCGGCTTACGGTGCGGCCAAACGGATTTGCCCCGCATAATGGAACGGTAAATTTTCTGCCGCACAACCGGATCGGCAAAGCGACTCATCACTTTCTCCCTGCCGCCTTCCAGAGACCAGGGGGGCATGAAGGCGAAGGCGTGCGTGAATCCGGTGCCGGTCGGCATGGCGTCCATGCCCATCGGCAAACCCTCGTCGATGGCCTTGCCCATGACCGAAAGTTTTTCCCGCATGGCCAGATCCAGGGGGACAGGGATTTTGAGATGCTTATAGACGACGGCGCCGGCGCGAAGGATTCCGGCCACCGCCCTGTCAACGACAATGTTGACGTTCGGCAACCAGAAGAGATGGGAAAGCTGGATGCGAACGCCGGTTTTGCGGCTGATAGTCATTATCTCGTCGATGGCCTGCGTCAGCGTGTTGGAGTAACTGCGCAGGTGACTGGTGAACACGGCGTCATTGGCGCTCACGATTTCCGCCAGTTCGGTCAGTTCCGCCTCGTCACTGGCCAATCCGGGAAAATACTGGAGACCGGTGCTCATCCCCAAGGCGCCGGCTTCGAGAGATTCGCTCAATAGCCGCTTCATGGTTTTCATTTCGTCGACTTTCGCGGGGCGGTTTAACATACCCAGCGCGCCGATGCGAAGCTGACCGTGCGGCGTCAGCAGACCGGCGTTCAGGACCATTCCCCGGTCCTCGATCGTATCCATCATTTCGGACATGGTGTTCCACTTGGCGTGGGGACCCTGGTCCTCCCCGATGAAAAAGCTCATATAGAGAAGACCTTCCTCCCGATGCTCTTTGCTAAACGGCGCCAGTCCCGCACCGCAGTTGCCGCCAACGAAGGTCGTGATGCCCTGACGCAGCAATGGCTCTAGGGTTTTGTGATGATCGGCAAGATGGACCACCAAGTCCGCGTGACTGTGGATGTCGATGAATCCGGGACATAGAACCTTGCCGGCGGCATCAAGGCGCGTTTTGGCACGAGCCTCTTTCAATTGTCCGATCTCACAAATTTTTTCGTTTTTCACCGCGATGTCCGCAGCATAGGGAAGGCGTCCCGTGCCGTCGTAGATCGTCGCGTTGTCGATAATAATATCGTAGGTCATTTTTTCCCCCTTATTTTATTCCGGCCATGGCTAACCTATTATTCACTCGTCAGCTTTTCAATTTTCTCCACAATGCGAAGGATTCGCTTGAACTCCGCTTCAGGCAAATGCTCGCCAGTCAATCGAGCAAGGTTCTCGAATATTTCGTGATGACGAGCGAGGGCGGCCTTGCCCCGCGAGCCGAGATCAAGAATCACCGCCCGCCGGTCCTTTGGGTCCGGGCGACGCTTGAGGTATCCCCTGGACACCATTTTGTCAGCGGTCCACGAAACCGTGGAAAGGGGAAGGTTCACGCGCGCAGTCAGATCCTTGAGCCGACACGGCCCGATTTCCTCAATGTTCAAGAGGAAAAGCTGCTCCTTGGGGCTGGTTTGCAATTCTTCCCTGAAAAGATCCATCTTCCGATAAATCTGATTGAGCGCATGAGCCAGGCGCTCAATGCTCCGGTTTGGTGGATCGATTTTTTTCTTGCCAGCATCCATGAAGTATTTTGCTCCAACAATTGGACTATTCAATTATTAGAGTAATTTTGCGGACGTGTCAATGACCAATGGGCTAAGGGGCAGTGGTCAGTGAACAGTGGGCAGAGAATGGTTGTTGATAGCGGTCAGGAGTTAGTGGATTGTGGGCTAAGGGGCAGTGGTCAGTGGACAGCGGCAATTGCTCATTGCTTATTGATAATTGTTAATTGATAATTGGCTCAACAGCCCCTGATGCGGCGCTCAAGCTCCGTAATGGTTTTATTAAGCCTTTTATCCGTTGCCCTGAGTTCCCGGATTTTTTTACAGGCGTGCATGATGGTGGAATGATCTCGACCGCCGAATTGCCGACCGATTTCCGGGAAACTGGCGTCGGTGAGTTCACGCGCCATGTATCCGGCGATCTGGCGCGGCAAAGCAAAATTTTTCTGCCGACGCGCGCCGGTCATTTCCTTGAGCTTGATTTGGAAATAATCGCAAACGATATGCTGAATCTTTGCCACGTCGATTATTTCGTCCTTTTCCTCCATGATGTTTTGCAGAATCTGTTCGGCCAGATCGATGGACATTTCCATGCGGTGTAATGAAGCAAAAGCCGAAACCCTGACGAGCGCTCCTTCCAGTTCGCGAATATTGGCCTGAAAATGATCCGCAAGATAAAAGGCCAGATCCGAAGTCAGTTGAATGTCTGCATCCATAGCCTTCCTTTGCAGGATGGCCACGCGCGTTTCCAGGTCGGGAGGCTGAAGGTCGGCGATTAGACCCCAACTGAATCGCGAACGCAATCTGGCATCCAGTTCCGTCAGATCTTTGGGCGCGTGATCAGAGGTCACCACGATCTGCCCTCCGGATTCGTGAATTTCGTTAAAGGCATGAAAAAACTCGATCTGCGTGCGCTCTTTGCCTTGCAAAAACTCTACGTCATCAATGAGCAAAACACGACTGCGCCGAAATTTTCTTCTGAAGGCGTCAATATGTCCCTGGCGCAGGGCGGTTATCATTTCGTTGGTGAATCGCTCCGCCGTCATCGCCGATACCTTCGCTGCGGGATCGGATGAGAAGATGTAGTGTCCTATGGCGTGGAGCAAATGCGATTTCCCCAAACCGGATGCGCCATAAAGGAAAAGAGGGTTGTAAACCCGACCGGGTTTCTTTGCCACAGCCATGCAGGCGGCGTGCGCGAATCGGTTGGCTGCACCGACGACGAATCGACCGAAGCTGTATTGGAGGTTGAGGCTTTGTCCCTTCGCCACAAAACGAAGGCGAGATGTCCTGGGCTTGGATTTCTCATGACTCCCATTATCGATCGGAGCGCCGAGAAACTCTTCGCCAAAGTTCAATTGCTCACACTTTCCCGCCGTGTCCACGTCGACGTTTATCTGCAGATTCCGCGAGGTCAATTCAAAAAAGATGTCCTTGACCATTCCGCTGTAATGAACGTTGAACCAGTCCATGACAAATTGATTCGGCGCTTTCAACGTCAGTTTTTTCGAGTCCTTGTCATGAAAAACAAGGGGCTCGATCCAGTTGGCGATTTCCCGTTTATCCAATCGCTCGGCTAAAACCTTTTTTGTCCGAGCCCAAGTCGCTTTCATGAAAATCCCTCAAACTCCTCAAGCCTGGCGTTGCATGCCTTTTTTCGGTGAGTGAAGGCAAAACCCTGCCACCAACCGTTCCAGCCGCCAAACGGAAAACTCGGAAATCGTGCTTTTTTTTATGTGAATCGAGAGACCCCGTTACGCGCCAATCCCCATTAGCACGCACGGTTTTTTTCCCTTTTCAAGTTCTGCCCTAAACGGATTTTCAGTATACAAAAATCGTTTTCGATTTCAAGGTCACAAATCCAAACCGACGAGGAATTTTTCTTCATTTTTGATCAAGTGATCGCCTAAGCCTTTGGAAACAATGGAAAATTAAGTGTGCTGGCGTGGGCAAAAAAAAGTGCCTTTTTTTCTTTTTGCACCGGGAAATTTGCTTAAATAAAAGCGGATTGAAAACGCATTTTTTCAAGAACCCGAAAAGTATTTTGAAATTCAATGCTTACGCAATTTAAAGAGGACGCCTAAGACCGAATTGAAATCCAGTGAAATAAAATCCGGATTCAACGCTTTCAATTCCTTTTCGTCGCCAATGCCGTAAGTCACGGCGATGGTTTTGGCGCCCGCCCCCTGCCCGGCGAGAACATCCATCGTTGTGTCGCCGATCATTACCGATTCCATGGGATGAATTGCTGCGGATTTGCAAACCGATTGAACAATGGCGGGATCGGGTTTCGGAGCCAGTTCGTCGGCGCCGCATATAATATCAAATGCATCGACGAGGCCAAAGCTTCCCAGTACGCGATAGGCCATGAATTTATTTTTCGCCGTGGCGATCGCCAATAAAAAACCCATTGAGCGGAGTTGCGCCAAACCCTCTCGAACTCCCTCGTAAAGCCGTGAGCGATCATGGCAATGATCGTAGAACCATCTCCTGTATTCGCGAACGCAGGCGCGGATATTTTCTTCATCCGCTTCCGGCGCCAGGCTCCTGAAAGTGTCGACCAGACCGCACCCAATAAAGGGGAACACATCCCTGATGAGAAGATTGAGGCCGCAACGCATCGTAAGCGCCCGCGCCACCGACGCGGCGATATCTTCGCGACTGTCAACCAGGGTCATATCCAGATCAAAGATGGCAAGTTTTGATGGCATTTGGGAATCCGGCAAAGAGCTTAGATATCTTTTTTCTGGAGGACTAATGCGGTGATCATGCAGCACACGACGGCATAGAGGATGCACGATCCGCTATGAAGCAACCAACGGTCTAGTGGAAAGGCCAGCTTAACGAATTCCCGGTAGTTCATTAAAAACCGGCTGTACGTCGGCGAAAGCAAATATATGACGCGCATGACCACGCTGATGATATTATGTTCGGAAGCCTCGAATCCGTTGGCGAAGTAATCCCAAAAGCCTTCATAGCTCAGGCCGATCATGAAAAATCCCGTCAACGGGCGCGGCAGCAAAATCGACAGGAGTTGCGCCAGGGCGACCAGTGAGAAAACTGCGGGCAGCGCGCTGAATTGCAGGAGAAAGAAGTCGCCTCCCAATGGAACTCCACGGATTTGAGCCAACACGTAAATCTCGGCGCTGAGCACAAACTCGATAAGAACGATGAATAAAAAACTCCCGATCAAAATGCCCATAACCGCCGTGAATCTTCTGATGGGCTTCGTAAGAAGCGTTCGGGCGGTGAACGAACTCAACTCGCCGGATAATCCGCTCATGCCGACCCAGATGGCGGCCAGCCAGACGCAAATCCGGGCGACACGAATGCCCAATTCAACGGAGCCCATTTTCGCCGCCACCGTATCTGCGGAAGTATTTGTGGCCGATACGGCCATGAAGACGAAAAAACACATCGCCCAAAGCGCCTTGATATAATGAGCTCTCGCCAGACGCAGCCAGGAATATCGGGCGACCACGAGGATTTTCATGAGATCACCTCCTCGTCGCCGACGACTTTGATAAAGTAGTCTTCGAGACTGACACGACGCCGCGCAACGGAATCGACGCTCCCGCCGATCTCGGCGATGCGCGCGCATATGACAGACAGATCCTTCGTGTCGGAAGCCTGGATCGCCTGCAGCCGGTCTCTGGATTCGCTTCCCGGCAGCGGCTGGGCGGCCTGGTATAAAACTTCAAAACCTTTCGTCTCGGCAAGATCGTCGGGAGCCAACTCGCGGACCACACGTCCCTTTTTGATAATGCCGATTCTGTTGCAGGTTCTCTCCACTTCCGAGAGCGTATGGGAGTTGATAAAAAAGGTGGCGCCACGCGTGGCGTAGTTGTTGATGATGTCTCGAAATTGACGGCGTCCCACCGGGTCCAGGCCGCGGGCCGGTTCATCGAGGATGATGAGTTCGGGGTCAGGCAGGATGGCCTGCGCCAGTCCGACTCGCTGTCGCATCCCCTTGGAATATCCGGAAATGCGTCGATCGGAAGCTTCACTCAGGTTCACGGCCTCCAGCACCTCATCAATGCGGTCGCCGAGCTTTGCCTTTTCTATTCCATAGAGCTTTCCGTATATCTCCAGAAGCTCCCGCGCCGTCAGGCCGGTGAAGATGTTTGTCTCCTCCGGGCAATAGCTGACGTGGCGAAAAAGGTTTTCCGGCTGCGGATTTTCGGCGCCGAACACGACAATTCCACCGCCGCTTATTGGCGTCAAGCCAATCAGGCAACGGACCGTCGTTGTTTTGCCGGCGCCGTTTTCGCCCAGAAAACCATAAACGTCCCCGCGACGAACCTTCAGATTGACGCCACGCAGGGCTTCAACCTTTTGACGACGAAACAAGCCGCTCGAAAAGGTTTTCACAAGGTCTCTGCATTCCAATAGGATTTCGCTCACCACAGCTCCAAATCCATCGAATCGTTTCGCTTGGCGACAGTCCTTACAGTTGCATCTCATCCATCATCGGCGCTCAAATAGTCGCCGGCCGGGCGGTTTTGCGTGGTCGCTATTTCTTCGGCGCGTTGCGAGTTCCGCTACGCAGTTGTTCTTCAACAAGCCCCATGAACCTTTTATCTTCGGCGCGGACAAAGCCCCGATGCACGGTTCGGATGAAACCCGTTTTATCTATCAAATAGGAGGTTGGAAGATGCTCCACATGATATTTGTCGGCGACTCGATTGCCCTTATCAAGCATGATGGCCGCCGCGCACCCGTTTTCATCGACGTATTGTTGTAAGTCAGCCGGGTTCTGGCTTTGGGATAAAAACAGGATTCTCAAGTCCCATTCTTTAAAATGTTCCGCGATATTCCGGGCTTCATTCAATTGGATGATCGTCCGTTCATCGTCGGTGCGCCCGAAAATAATCCAGACCACGGCGCCGTGCATATCCTTGAGCTGCTGCTTACCCCCATTCAGACGTTCAAGCTTGAAATTCGGCGCCTCTTCGCTCAGGGCGAGAAGCTCCATGTCAACATAGAATCCCGTGTTTTTCGCGGTGAAGAGGACTACGGCGGACAGGGCGAAAAACAGCGTCAGGGAAAGATACCGCCGAGTCAACATTTTCGTTGCGCCTGCATTCATGAGCGGAGTATAGACGGCATCGTCAAAAAAGCAAAACACGCAATCTTTGGAAACCAGATTTTCAGCCAAAGACTGCTTTGGGCGAGGAATCCCTTGTCCGGCGACGTCTCCGTATTGTCATTCCGACTGGAACGAAGTGGAATGGAGGAATCCCTTTGTCCAGCGACGTCTCCGTATTGTCATTCCGACTGGAACGAAGTGGAATGGAGGAATCCCTTTGTTCGACAGGCAGCGCGACGATTTGAGGGATTTCTAAAGCTCCGTTTTTCTCCGGTCGAAAAAACAAGAGCCGCCAAAGGCAAAGAGCTTCGCTTTGGCGTTGACCAATCCGCTTTCTCGTCGCTCAGTCCCTTTTAGAAGCAATAGCGCCGCTGGATGCCGGGACTCTTTTCTTCACATGTGAGGTCATTTTGCGCCCAGGCAAAGCGCCCGAAAGTCAACTCCGTTACGGATTTGAACAATGCGGCTTTGCGAATCAGGGAGCTAACGACCTGGCAAGGCGAAAGCCCAGGCCGGAGTTACGGCTGCCGGGATCGAAGTTGCCGCGATTAGCTGACCGGCAGTACCTAGCACCGCGGTACCCGCTGCCGCCGCGATTCACCCGGTCCGGGCCGGCGAGCTTGTGATCGAAATCGGCAAAGCAGTTCGGGATAGCATCCAAAAGCCTGAGAAGCCCAAAGGGTGAGGCTGCGAAGGGGGCCGGTGGGATCATTAGGATCCTGCCGGTTCCTGGAAATCTCGTGCTCGTTCTTTTCCGTCCGAATTATTTCTTACACTGAAGCACAGTCACGGCGTCCATTCATCCGCGCCGATGTCCCAGCCCGCGCCGTATGGACGCGGATCGCCGTCGAAATCGAAGTCAACGAAGCCAGCGCTAATGTAATCCGGTACGGGATCAATGCCGGTGTCCTTGCAGGGGCTGGATGCTGTCAGATGGTAGGCATCAACATCGAACAATGGATCGTCACTTATATTTCCCGATGCCTCAGCGCAGCCTGTCCAAGTGCAGGCGTTGACATCGCCAATTGTATTTGCCACGCATTCATTAGTGCCGCTGTAGGAATCGTGATACCAAACCATGCAATCCATATCCGCGCCCCAAATGTCATTGTTCACCAAGGTCGCCGTGCTTTTGACGTTGTATACGCCGCGGCTGATGTTGCTTCCCGACCCGCCGTCAATGGTGTTGTTCGCCAGCGTCATCGTGCTTTCACCATTGAACACGCCACAGCTGCTGTTTCCCGACCCGCCGTTGATGACGTTGTTCGCCAGCGTCGCCGTGCTGCTGCCGCCGCCGAAGGGTTTGAGGTTGAACACGCCGTAGCTGTCATCACTACCCGACCCGCCGTCGATGACGTTGTTCGCCAGCGTCGCCATGCCGGAGGAGTTGTACACGCCGATGCTCTTGCTTGCCCCTGACCCGCCGTCAATGGTGTTGTTCGCCAGCGTCATCGTGCCGTCGTTGCGTACGCCGCAGCTGCTGCTTCCCGACCCGCCGTTGATGACGTTGTTCACCAGCGTCGCCGTGAAGGGGGAGGTGGAGTTGTACACGCCGCAGCTGCTGATTCCCGACCCGCCGTTGATGACGTTGTTCGCCAGCGTTGTCCTGCTGCTGCCGCCGAAGTTGTACACGCCGAAGCTGTAGTCGCTTTCCGACCCGCCGTTGATGACGTTGTTCGCCAACGTTGTCCTGCCAGAATAGTTGTACACGCCGTAGCTGTAGCTGCCTCCCGACCCGCCATTGATGGCGTTGTCCACTATCGTCGCCGTGCCTTGGCCGTTGTACACGCCGTAGCTGTCATCACTACCCGACCCGCCGTTGATGACGTTGTTCGCCAGCGTCGTCGCCGTGCCGAAGTGGTTGTACACGCCGAAGCTGTAGCTGCTTCCCGACCCGCCATTGATGACGTTGTTCGCCAGCGTAACCGTGCAATTGTCGATGTACACGCCGTATGTGCTAGAATCTTCTGTTCCTCCGTTGATGGTGAAGCCTTGAACGGCTGTTGTCTCGGCGCCGCCAATCAAAACAGCGGTGCTTGTCGAAGCGTTTATCGTCGTTGTGTAGCCGTCGATATTCCTGGTCCAGCCGGCGGATTCGTAAGCGCCAAAAAGTGAAACTTCCGTTTCCACATCTTCCGTGTAATTGCCCGTCGCAACAAAAACGGACTTGTCGGTTAAAGACGCCAGAACTGCGCCGGCGTTGATCGTTCGCTTAGGCGCCGCCATTGTGCCTGGATTGGCGTCGTCGCCCGTCGTTGCAATAAAGACGCCGGTGGCGTCGCTGCGCACAATATCCCCCCCATTGCAGTCCTGGTCGATGCCGTCGTCGGGCAATTCCTGTGCGCCGGGATATATGAGAAAATCGTTGTCATCACAGTCCGTTCCGGGAATGACAGGCGCTTCGGCCTGGTCGTCTCCATAGCCGTCCCCATCAGTATCGCGCATGCAGGCCACAGGATCTTCAAGAGGCAAATTTCCAGGGAACATATCGGCGACGTTATCATCGCAGTCTGTTCCGGGAATGATGGGTGCGTCAACCTGCTCGTCTCCATAATCATCCCCGTCCCAATCTTTCATGCAGGCTGCAGGATCATCCAGAGGCGCGGATCCGGGGAAACAATTGGCGTCAAGGTCATCGCAGTCAATAACACCGCCGCTTGTGCCAAGAGCCGCGAATCCATCGGCATCCGTGTCCCCGCTTGCCGTGTCTCCAATCAGTCCGTCGCAGTTCCAATCGATGAAGTCCAATCCGTCGTCCGTAACACCGGGTTTGATCAGGTAGTCGTTGTCGTTGCAGTCGTCGCCGCCGGTTGCCTCCGACTGGTAGCCATCACAGTCTTCATCGAAACCCTCGTCTATTGTACCGTCGCAGTTGTTGTCCACGCCGTCGAAAACCTCTTCCGCGCCGGGATTGACCGCGTTGTTCGTATCGTCGCAATCGCCGATAGCTTCCGAGTAGCCGTCGCTGTCATTGTCCTCATCCAAGGGGCCATTGTTGACCTGCTCACTTTCACAAGAGGGCGGGGGCATGGTTGTGGTAGTAGTTGAAGTCGTCGAAGTTGTTGTGGTCGGCTCCTGAATCGTTGTTGTCGTCGGCTCAACCGTGGTGGTTGTCGGCTCAACCGTGGTCGTCGTAGTTGGCTCAACCGTGGTCGTTGTAGTTGACACAGTTGTTGTTGTCGTGGTCGGTTCCTGCGTTGTTGTTGTTGGGGAAGCGGTTGTCGTTGTGGTCGTGTCGTCATCCGCATCGTCATCGCCGGTCGATGTTTGCACGTATTCCTTGCAATCGCTCTCGTAATCGCGGATGCAGGATTTGAAATCTTCACATGTCGTGGATAATTGATAGCAATCGTACACACACTTTCCGAAATCCGGATCATTGCACACCTCTTCATCCTGAACCGTGAAAGCGGTGCATTCTTTCATATCCTCCGCAATAAGGCCGCAGGCATCCACATAGTCCTCTTCCTCGACCGACTCTTCGATGGCTTCCTCATTGTCCTTGGACAAAGATTCCTCCACCGCGTCCTTCAGGCTATCGCCTTTATCGGTGCAGCCGAGGACGAAAACCAAGACGAGAAGAATCAAGACCAACGATGCGGAGATCAATTTTCTGTTCAACATGCCTCATCCTTACATCTTTTGACTTTTATCGCGACCAGAGCTTCGCCCCATACCCCAAAAGGGTAAAAGGGCAAAAGAGTCCAAGGGTAAATCAGTCCCGGGAACAACGGAACCCGGGGTTGTGGTACGTGTTGAAAGGGACGCCCCAGCCCCGGTCCGACGCACGCAGGTACATGGAACCATAGCTCCGGCAACCGCCGCGCAAAACACGGTACATACCGGAAGCCGGTCCCGGAAGATCGGTTGATGGGCTGGTGGAATAGTAGGTTGACGAGTACCAGTCGTTCACCCATTCCCACACATTGCCAGCCATATCGTGCGCGCCATAAGGACTGCGTCCATCAGTTGTCTGATACGCGCCGCCGTGGTCGCTGCCGTCGAAGTATCCAACCGGCGTCGTATCATTATCGTAGGGGTCGCCGGAGTCCCTGTAATTTGCGGCATTGGTGATCATCGTGTCGCCCCAAGGGTAGATGTAGTGTTCCGCGGCGCCCTTGGCAGCCTTTTCCCACTCGGCTTCCGTGGGCAGGCGCTTGCCCTGCACCTCGCAATAAGCCTTTGCGCCGAACCAGGAAACCATCACCAGAGGATGATCTTCAAAACCCGCATCTGCGGACCAGACGCCGCCGGATTCGCTCAGGCGCAGATCAGGAGAATCCGCATCCACACACTCGTATCCGTCGCAGTCGTTGCCGTTGGCGGTCAGGAACTCCGCATAGCTTTCGTTGGTCACTTCGTAGGTGTCGATGTAATACGCAGACAACCAGACCTCATGGCGGGGGCTTTCATTGGCATCGCAGCTTCCATCCTCCGGCTCGCAACCCATCTGGAATGCGCCCTCGGGCACGGAAACCTCCTCGTCGTCGGGATTCCCTGTCGTGGTTGTTGTTGAGGTCGTAGTGACGATTGTCGTGGTTGTCGTTGTGGTCGTGTCGTCATCGCCGGAAGCGCTCTGAGCGTAATCAGAACACGCGCTGCCCGACTGTTGCAGGCATTGTAAAAAATCTTCGCAGGAACTCATGGAGTTATAACAATCGTAGACACATTGCCCGTAGGCCACGTCTTCGCAAACTTCCGAATCTTTTATTATGAGATCCGAGCATTTCGCTGCGTCCTGCTTAATAAGCACGCAGACTTCCACCCAGTCCTCGTCCTCCACAGCTTCATTGGCCGCTTCCTCGTTTTCCTTGCTCAGGGATTCCTCCACCGCGTCCTTCAGGCTATCGCCTTTATCGGTGCAGGCGACGAAAAACCAGGCAGTAAAAACCGTAATTAGGATAGCCGTTAAAAGGATTGCGCTTATAGTGGACTTCACTTTGGACTCCTTTTTCTAAAACGCGTAGTTCAGATTCATGAGGACCGCGACATTGTGCATTTCTCGATCGTAACCGCCAACATCGGCTTTAGGGGCGTAGTTGTAGCTGAGATCGAGACCCATCCCGAATTGGCCCGTCAGGAAGTAGTCAAAGCCGACGACGCCGTAAAATGAAAAACCAATGTCGCTGGAAGATCCTGTTTTTCTATCCTTGCCGGGCGCTTTTACGCTCCAGTTGATGTTGATGTAGTCCATGCCGGCCCCAGCGCCAATATAGGGATTCCACCGGCGATCCGGGAGGACCTCATAATTCAGGCTCAGCGTCGCCGGAACCAAGGTGAACTCCTCCGAAATGTCGACGGTTTGTCCTTCGATGTCCGTATCCTGAGAGACCTCCCCCATCCAGAAGCCTGTGCGGAGTTGGGACGAAATATTGGGAATGAAATATCGTTTGTAGGCCAAGTTGGCGCCGTATAAAGAGATACCCGAGTCGGGTATGGAATTTGGGTCAGGGAGGATTCTCCGAACACCGGGAGAAAACGTGATCACATTATTGATTTCTCCGGCGCGCACGAGACCGAAGGAAAAGAGGACGATAGCCAGGGCCGATAGAATAGTTTTCATACGCATTTAATCTTTCTCCTGATATTTGCGAACGGCAAAGACCCGCTCAAAGGAAGCTCCGCGACGGGGCAGGCTCCTTGTCCCGCCATTGGCAAAATCCAGTCCCTTCTTTTTACTTTCGGCCCACAGCCACCACCCGTTCGTGTGGAAGATCAAGTCCATATTCCGGCTGCCCGCGCCTTTCTCGTAGAGGCTGCGCAATTCCTGAACCGATGGAAGACTCCATCCGCCGCCGCCCGCCGCCAAGGTCTCGGCCCACTTCTTCGATTGTTTCCAGGGCATAT